>Ga0256840_1003415_pt1 | contig 12851 bp, 5 predicted proteins | sample 355202metaG_FD_185969 | JGI IMG/M metagenome (GOLD analysis project Ga0256840, IMG submission 185969) | Hydrothermal vent microbial communities from Mid Atlantic Ridge, Atlantic Ocean - 355-202 | ecosystem: Environmental > Aquatic > Marine > Hydrothermal vents | place: Atlantic Ocean: Mid...
TGCAGATGCCTTGCCCACTGCCACTCTTTTTGGTAGACATAAAGCAGTACAAAATGTAAGACAAACAACGCCCCATACAAAAGAGCACCCCAGTCTGCAAATGGATGGATATAGGAGAGTCTCCCTATGGCTGACACAAAGAAAATTATCATCCCCAATAAGAGTGTACCTTGCAGTACATTGATGAGGAGTTTCCATTTGAATTTTAACGTGACTAGCATAAGCAGTAGCACACCCAACATCAAAGTGAAGAGCATATCTTGCCCTTGAACGAAATGATGCACAAGTGACAAGATGTCAACGGTTGACACAAACCACAACACAAGCCCAGCAGCCAAAAAGAGTTTTGCAATAGCACCGTCTATGCTAGGCAAGCTCTTTTGATGGCTATCGAGTAGATAGGCAGAAACCAGTGTCGCTATAGTAATGACGATGTAACCCAAATACTCTGCCATACTTAAGCCATAAATACCTACAGATTCAGGGTATACAAACAAAGAGACAAAGAGCAAAAGCTCCCCAAAATAACGTGTCAACATACGGTTTTGTTTTAAAGCTATCCAAATCACCCCTGCACTCTCTAGCGACCAAAGTGCCGCAGAGACATCTGCATCAAAAATATATGGTACGGCTATAGTAAAGAACACTACTGACAACGCCAAAAATGACTGTGCCAAAAGTAGAGTACGCTCTTTGTTTTTAAGTATAAACCATAGCCCAGCATAAAGTGCACCTAGCACCACTGCACTATAGGCTTCTCCATACTCGTATATAGATACCAAATTGACTTGCAAAGGAAAAGCAACCACGGGCAAGCCAAAGACCAAGGTACCATCTACAAGGTTTTTAGGCTCGTAAGGATGCTTGATAGTGAATAAAATGGAAATGCTCAGGTACATCAAAAAGTAGAGTATCAAAAACGGTTCTGTCGTAGTAAATATACCCGACTTGTAACGCAACACACCCCACGCTGTAGCAATGACAAAGGTAAAGAGAAACCCTACCACATTCAATACACGCCAAGAACGAAACCACGCCACGATGAACAAGCCAAGATTTAAGAAAGCGTAATAGCCAAAGAGCATAATGTGAGAGCCATCACCACTCGAAGTGAGTATAGGAACCAAAAAGCCTCCTGCTGTCGCAAACAGTGCTAACGGTAAGGAGTCTTCTATGACAGCAAGTACAGAGCCTAACACCACCACACCCAGCATCAACACAAACGCCATCTCTAAAGCAATCAAACCATAAAACTTAGATGCCCCATAGATGACAAGGTAGAGCATCGCCACCCCAAGCCCTTGAAGTATCTGCCCATAGGCACCTTCTCTAGCCCTAAGTCTCCACCCTATACCTATGAGCACCACAGCCGCCAAGCCTATGCCCCACAAACGCACCTCTATACTGATGATACTATGTTCTGCTGCATACTTCAGTAAAAATGCCAAGCCAAAAAAGAGTATCACCCCTCCTATGCGTACAAGCAGATTTCCACCCGTAAAGTAGTTACTCAGCATCTCCATCAACCACGACGGCTCTGTATGTACATACTCTTCTTTAGGGCGGACTACTCTTGTTGTAACCTTTGGTGTCGCGTGTTCTGCTTTAAGTGTAGAGACTGCACTGACGTACTCAGCACCTTCCTCTTTTGGCACCTCAACCTTGGCAGGTTTTGGCACAATGTACTCGGGCGTTTCTTTATGTACCGAAGGTTTGATTACAGTTTCTTTCTCACTATCGAGTAACCCTGCCACTGTCTTTTCTAAATGTTTGATTTTACTCTGCAATACAAAGACCCAAAAGCCTAGTATGATGAGCCATAATTCTGGGGTGTTCATTTTGCATCTCCTTTTAAAAGTTTTTTCATTTTTTCTATAGATACACTATCTGTACTTTTTGTTTCTATTCCATGTTTTACAAGAATTTTTAATACCACGACATTTTTGTCTATCACAGCATTTTGAAGAGGAGTTCTTTTCTTCATATTATCTAATTGGTTAATATCTACACCCATTGATAGCAATTTGTCTATTGCATATGTATTGCGCCAAAGCAAGGCGGTCCATAATAAAGTGTCTTTCCAAGGATCTTCTATATCTATATTTACTTCTTTTAAATACCTATCAAATTGAGCATTATCTTTAGATTTAATGGCAGCAAAAATAGGATGATTAATACGCTTCTTTTTCTCTTTACAGTCTGTATTCTCTGGAAAAGTAAAATCTTTACATTTACCGCCAGCTATGACTATTTTCAATACAGTAGAATTAGCATCAAAAACCGATTCTGCTATATATGCTTTACCGCGAATCAATTGTTTAATTTCTATTATTCTTAATAATTCAAGTAGCTTTTCATTTCTTATCTGTTCATTTTTATTTTTAGCTATAGAGATATAATCAAAAGCTGTTTTCCCTTGATTGTCTTTGAGGCTTATATCAATATTTCCTTTGGAGAATTCTTCTACAACTTTTATAAATCCGCGTTGAACAGCAATCATCAAAGGCGTTTGTCCTTTATCATTTCTAAGGTTTAAATCTACCTTTTTATAGTGTCTCTTCCCATACAAATTATTTTTTTCAGCTGCCAACCAAATAAGTTCTAATTTTCTTGCATCTGCTTCTTTTTTCTTGTGCTCTCGTAGCTTTTGTGCTTCCAAAGATTGTCGTTCTTTTAACGCCTGTACAGCCTGTTCTATATTAGGATATTTGATGCGTAAAGTATTTACCCACTGTGTTGTTTTTTCTATCTCTCTTTTATAAAAAGATTTATTCGTGACACCTGTTGGTTTAGCATAACTATAGCTTTGTTTGTAACTACGTAATGCATCTTCTCTATTTGGGATATATCTCACCATAAAGGCATCAAACAATTCCGATACAGGAACAAGATTGTCACAAGTTTTTTTATTTTTCTTAGCATCCCAGATGCTAGCTATATCATTTTCTATCTCATTTACATCATTCATGTCATAATCATAAAAATGATGACCCATATAACTTTCGTTCCGCTTTGCCTTTTTAATCTTTTCTTCGGTATCTGCATACTTATTTCTTGCATTCTTACGAAAATCACTTCCAGCTTCTATCCAGTCACTCACATTATGCTCTTTCAGACTTGCCTGTATACAATTAAGTGCCAAATCTTTTTTAGTATCTGCTGCAAAAATATCATACATTCCTTCTGCATCAATAAACTCTTTACTATGTTTTTCTAACTCTTTTCTATAAAAGATAATCTTTGTATCATTCAAATCATTGACTTGATACTTGGTACGAAATGAAGCATTATAGTTATTGGCACTATGTTTTCCTAACATGTAAAATACAGATGTATACATAAACACATACCCAAACACAATGAGGAACAATAGTCCTCCAACAATTCTTAAGATTGTTCGCCCTAGAGGCACAACACGATTGCCTGCAACATCATCTTTTTTGATGGTTTTATTGATATCTATAACGATGCTTTTAACCACCATATCGTGTATCATCTGTCTTTTTTTTGAAAAAAACATCACAAAAGGAAGAAGTATAAAAATAAGTTGTGGTAACATTTGGACTGTAGGAGATGGGGCAACGTCCATAATGTGTTGCATCCCACGAACATAGCTATAAACCACAAAAGGAAGAATACTCACAATAAACCGAATAGATGCTTTAAGAAATGTAAGACTAGTAAGCTCTATATTTACTATCTTTATACCAAGTACCTTTCCACCAATTGTAGTCTGCCATTTACTTATCATAAAGGCAGTATATATCCACCATATCAACAGGATAGCTATAGGATATTTCTCTATACTAATCACCGTATTAATGCTATAAATCAAAAAAGATACAACAAATATATCGGCAAGAAAAACCAACAATCGGGTCATAAACCCTGCATACTTCACTTCATTGTTACTTTCCATCACTCAACTCCCCAGCCAACTTCTTAGCCCCCTTAAAATCCGCCTTCCCCGTACCAAGCTTAGGCAACTCCTCTACCTTGTAGTATTCACTAGGCACAAAAAGCGGATTCATTTCTATCGCTTTTATCTGCTCTTTTAGAGCGTCAAGTTCCATCTCACCCTCTAGGAGTAAGACTAACTTTTCACCTTTTTTTGCATCTGGCAATGCAGAGATGGCTATTTGGTCGTTTTCGCCTAAAAATTTGACGATTTCACTCTCTACAAGCCCCAAGCTCACCATCTCCCCTGCTACTTTGGCAAAACGACTGTAACGGTCTACTATGGTGAGGAAACCGTCTTCATCTAAACGCCCTTTGTCCCCTGTGATATACCAACGTATGCCATCTAGTTCTTTGATGACCGATGCGGTTTTTTCAGGGTCACCGATGTAGCCCTTCATGATTTGTGTACCACCGATGAGTATCATCCCCTCTTCGCCTGTGGCGAGTGCTTCAAAACTCTCAGGGTCGACTATCTTAAAACTGCTTCCTGGAACGGGTAGCCCTACTGTGCCTACCTTGTGTCCTATCTGTGGCTTCCAAGAGTCTTGCATGAGTACGTCTGGTATGTTTATGGAGGCAACTGGGGTTGTCTCTGTGGCTCCATAGCCCTCGTAGATGTCTAGCCCAAACTTTGCCTTAAAGGCTTCACGTATCTCTAGTGGTAACTTCTCTGCCCCAGCGATAACCATACGTAAGTGGCTAAACATCAACGGATGCAGCTTTTTATTACGTGTGTAGAGCCTAAAGAATGTTGCCGTGGCAAAGAGCATTGTCGCTTCATACTTGGCAGCCATTTTACCTATGCCAAAGCCATCGGTCGGGTCGGGGTGACACACAACGGGTATGCCCTCTATGAGTGGCAAGAGTGTCGTCACCGTCAGCCCAAAGGAGTGGAAGATAGGCAGCGTTCCTAGCATCACATCATCATCGTTAGGGTTGATGAGAGTGATGGCTTGCTTAATGTTACCCATCATATTTTTATGGCTCAACTCTATCCCTTTTGGTGTGCCCTCAGAGCCAGAAGAGAAGAGTATCGCCGCAGTATCGTCAAGATTTGCACCTTTGACATACAGCAGACTCAGCAACCATGTAGGCAAAAACTTTACCGACAGTAAAGTCAATAGACCTTTGATTTTACGCATCTTCTCTTTCACCTCTTCTAGGTAGATGACCTCTACACCCTCCAGTGCTTCAGTCATATCAAACCCTTTGGCTTTGAGTTTCGTGACGAACTGTTTAGAACTGACCACCGTTGTGATATTCGCAATTTTCAGTGCATGAAGCAAACTCTCTGTACCCGATGAGTAGTTCAAATTTACTACCGTTTTACCTAAGCTCAACAATGCCATATTGCCCATAGAGCCGCCCACAGAGGTAGGTAGAAGTACTCCCACATTTTGCGTATGTTTGACTGATGATTTCAATGCAGAGGCTATCATCAAAGTACCTGTAGCAAAACGCTCACCACTCACCTCTACCCCTGTGGAGTCTGCCATGCAGAGTTTGCTCCCTGCTTCTTTCGCCGAAGATATCCATGCTTTTTGTACACAAGGCAGGGTCTCAGCATAGGCTTGCCAGCTCTGCACAGAGAGGTCAAAGACTGCTTTTTTCACACGTACAGCATCACTATGGATGTCAAGCGCTTCTCCAAAGGTCACGGAGATGTCTTTGTTTTTGTTGCGTTTCATCTTTTTGGAGGCGTAAGAGAAGTTGTCTTCCCAGAGTCCTCTTAAATAAAACGGCACGATGATGGCGTTGTTCGCTTCTTTGGTAGCAAGTTCAAATCCTCTTTGAAATGCACCTAAGTGTCCGTTACGAGACAAGTGCCCTTCTGGGAAGAGTGCGACTGTCTCTCCACGATTCAGTGCTTCAGTGACCAAAGAGAGTGCGGTTTTACTTCCACGACTAGAGATAGGTATCACCCCAAAGAAGTCAAAAAATGGTTTAAGGTACCACTTTTCATAATAGCTTCGCTCCATGACAAAACGTATCTGCTCTGGGTATGCCATTTGAAGGATGGCCCAGTCTAGGAACGATACATGGTTCCCCAAGAGCAACACCCCTTTGTCGGCTTCTATATTTTTCAGCCCATCAACATGCAAACGGTACTTAAACCCGATAATCATACGCACTACATAACGAATGAGTGACTGAGGCAGTTTAATAAAGGTATATCCCATACCCAAAAACGCCACCGTGGCGATGATATAAAACAGTCCTGTAGAACCTAAATCAAAGTAGCCAAAGAGTGCCGTAAGCACAAGAAAGAGAAACATACTCACATTTTGCATAAAGTTGTTTCCTGCGAGGATTTTCCCTAAGATGGCTGAGGGAGTGGAGAACTGTATCATGGCATTGAGCGGCACCATAAAGAGCCCTGCAGAGAAGCCAAAGACAAACAATGATGTACCCAGTGCAGTAAGTGATGTAAGGCTTGGCATCATATATAGAGCCACCGTCACACCCAAGGCACCTAGAGGAATGATGCCTGTCTCAATGTAGTTTTTACTCACACGCCCTACCACCATAGAGCCTACTATCATCCCCAAGCCAGAGAGTGCCAATAGCCCTTGTGCAGTCACAGTGTCTGTCACCCCAAGCGTACTTTTAAGATGCTCTCCGAAAATGGCTAAGACCACCTGAGAGACACCCCACAAGATACTCAACCCTAAAATGCTTAACCATACCACTTCGTTTTCTTTAATCACTTTGAGATTGGCTTTGAGATAGTGTAGATTTTGATACTCTTTGGGTTCAAAGGTCATACTCTCATCTATCGCCACAGGGGTAAAGGTTTTTACCAAACGTCTCGCAAGCAGATACTCCATAATACTCGCCCCCATAAGCAAAAACCCTACAGGGGTAATGTACTGAAGTATTTCAGATGGTACAGTAGTTCTGTCTTGCAAAAGTGATTCAAAAAAGAGAGAATAAACCACTGCACCAAGCAAGATGGAGACGATAGTCACAGACTGCACCAAAGCGTTGGCAGGGGCGAGGTTTTCATTGCCTGTCATCTCTTTGATGAGTCCATATTTTGCAGGGGAGTAGATGGCAGACTGTGCTGCAAGCACAAAAGTAAGCCCAAATGCTACCCAAAACCAGCCCATCACGTAAGAGAACAAAATAAGTGTCGTGATACCTATAGCCGCCGCAGAGGCATACTCCACCACTTTGACTTTAGGATACTTGTCGGAGATGAACCCTGCAGGTGAAAAGAGAAAAATAAACGGCAGTAAAATAAGTGCATTGACAATGGCTGTCAGCACGATGAGTTCTGAACCATCATAGGCTTTAAAAATCGTATTTTGTAAAATGATTTTATGCCCCAAGTCTGTCATGGCATTCAGAAAGATAATAAAGATGTACGGGGTAAACCCTGCTATTTTAAAGAGTGCTTTCATTTGTTGTCCTTTTTAATGATGTTTTGGTGGGTCTGCACCGTGTGCATGTTAAAGATATAAGGTTTAAGTGTGAGTACCAAATCAAAGAGAAGTTCATAACGTGCATCATGTGAGTCACTGTCATCTTGAAGTAATTTGGAGCCAATATCATTCTCTTTTTGTGCTAACACTTTAGCATCTGAAACATAAGCATCTAACAAGGCACAGTCTAAACCTAAACTTTCAGCACGTTCAAGTATCTCTGCTATTTCTACCTCTTTAGTAGAAAAACCTTTGGCACGCTCAAAGAGATAGCCTTTGTCTTGGTAACTTTTTAGCTTCTTTTCATCCATAGAGAGTAGTGACAAAAATGCCTTTTTGTCGTACCAAGTATTGTCACGCCCACCAGAGATGAGTTCCAAAGAACGTACCATCATCTCAAAAGAGCCATCAAAGTCAAATTGGTTATTTTCAAAAATAGATTTTATCTCTGCGATGGAGTAGGAAAAGTTATGTTGCAGATATTTGATAAATTTGAGTATTTGTACACAAGACTCATCATAAAGATGTACATTGGGTTTTGGTTTCGAAGGTGCAGGAAGTAGCCCCTCTTTGATGTAGTAAAGTATGGTCGATTTGCTCTCATCACTCAGAGCCATCAGTTCTTTCATTTTAAGTGCCATCACAAGTCCTTTATATTTAACTAGTGACAGTATAAACTATTTTACCTTAAAGTGTAAAGTGATGCTTTACACTTTAAGGTATTTTGTCCTTTTTATGCTCAATAACCTCGTATCTTACATCGAGATATGATGTGTGACACGGTCATGCCTACTCATTCATTTCGCTTTCATCTACCGTGAGTGCCTCGCCAAAACCTAGTGCCTCTTTAACCTTTTTATCTATCTCTGCCATCATCTCAGGGTTTTCTTTGATGGTTACTTTGGCATTTTCTTTACCTTGACCTAGTTTATGCGCCCCATAAGAGAACCATGCACCAGACTTGTCTACAATGTCCATCTTGATACCATAGTCAATCAACTCACCGATGTATGAGATACCCTCACCAAACATAATGTCAAACTCTGCTTGTCTAAACGGTGGAGCCACTTTGTTTTTCACAACCTTTGCTTTCACACGGTTACCGATACTAGACTCCCCTTGCTTCAGTGTGGCGATACGTCTTACGTCAATACGTACAGAACAGTAAAACTTCAAGGCATTACCTCCTGTAGTAGTCTCGGGAGAACCATACCCCATCGTACCAATCTTCATACGAATTTGGTTAATGAAAATCACCGTCGTATTTGTTTTGTGTAAAATCGCTGTAAGTTTACGAAGGGCTTGAGACATAAGTCTTGCCTGAAGTCCTACATGGGTGTCCCCCATATCACCCTCTATCTCTGTTTTCGGTGTCAATGCTGCTACAGAATCCACAACTATCAAGTCTACAGCACCAGAACGTGCTAACGTTTCAAGTACATCAAGTGCCTGCTCACCAAAATCAGGCTGAGAGACGAGAAGATTGTCTGTATCAACCCCAAGATTTTTCGCATAGACGACATCCAAAGCATGTTCTGCATCGATAAACGCACACACCATCTCTTTTTTCTGAGCAGAGGCGATAGTCTGAAGTGCCAAGGTCGTTTTACCAGAAGACTCAGGCCCATAAATCTCAATGATACGCCCCTGAGGAATCCCACCAATCCCTAGTGCCATATCCAGCCCAAGTGACCCTGTAGAGATAGACTCAATAGGCTCAAACGCCTTGTCACCCAATCTCATAAGTGTTCCCTTACCAAACGTTTTATCTATCTGTTTGATTGCCATATCCAGTGCTTTTTGTTTGTTCGCATCCATTGCCATAGTCATATCCTTAACCTTTATGTGAACTTAGAGTATATATTAATCGATTCTAAGACATACACTAAGTTGAGTAATTTTATCTAAATAAAATGTTTTTATTTAGTCGTGGTGCTAGTTTAATACAATTTTGCAGAAATAGGCAAAAATATTGCAAATTGACATATTTTTATAAAGATTTAACTTTTTTGTAAGCACAAATAAAACATTTTAAATATATTTTTTACCAATTTATGCATAAAAAATCTAGATATAATGGTAAAATAACAAAAATATTAGGAGGTGCAAATGAGTAATATTAAATTATTTGATGATTTTAAACCCCATCTTGTGACTCCTGACAATTTACCTGATGATTTACCTCAGCGTACTAGAAAAGCATTAAAAGAAGTTTCTCCAAATAAAATATTTTTTTATGACAATAAACCCTTAATACTTTATTTTAAAACTACACAAAACCTTACCGAAGAAAAAATTTTTAAAAAATATTGGAATTTTTCAGAATCCCCTATTATATTTATTGAATCGTCTACAGATATAGAGATTTATAATGGGTTTAGCTATACACTTGAAAATAAAAATCCTGCTCCCGAAAAACTTAATACTGATAATTTAAGTTATCTCTCTTTAATAAGTGGTGAATATTTTAAGAGTGATGCCCTTACGAAATCTGATAAGAGATTAGATACTGTTTTATTAAAAAACATTAAATATGCTAGAGAGAAATTAATTTATAGTTTAAGTGTAAAATCTTTAAAAGAAAAACTTTCAAAAATTAATAACACTAAAGACAAGAAGAAAAAAGAAAAAATCTTCAATAGCTTTATGCCTGATGAAGACAATGATTATAAACAAATTCAACATATAGCCAATGCTCTTTTAGGTAGAATTATTTTTATCCGTTATCTTATCGATAGACAAATAGCATTATTTCACAATGACAAAAAACAAAAAATTTCAAATGACGACTTGAAAAATATATTATCAAGTAAAAAGAATACGTATCAGTTTTTCAATGATTTACAATCTTCTGATAAAGGATTTAATGGAGACTGGTTTCCCATCGATACTACCGAAAAAGATATTGTAAAAGAAGAACACTTACATATACTAAAAGAACTCATTAGTGGAACAGAAATGGAGTCTGGTCATCGGTCACTTTTTGATTATTATGATTTTTCTATTATTCCTATCGAATTTATTTCTAATGTGTATGAACACTTTATTGGAGAAGAAAAGCAAAAACAAGATGGTGCGTACTATACACCTACCTTTTTGGTTGATTATGTCCTAAAGTATACTGTTGATGACTACTTTAAAAAGAACCCAAATGAGTATAACTGTAAAGTTCTAGACCCTGCATGCGGAAGCGGTATATTCTTAGTAGAAACATTTAGAAAGCTAGTTTCCCAATATGAAAAAGTAACCCATTCAATAGCAGATGAAGAAACGATAAAAAAACTTGTCAAAGATAATATTTTTGGTATAGACTATAACAAAAATGCCCTACAAATAAGTGTCTTCTCTCTTTACCTCGCTATGCTTGACTATCAAGACCCGAAAGATATAGAAAACTTTAAATTCCCATATCTGCTAGCTAGTGATAAAAATGCTGATACTCCTAACTTTTTTGAAAATGATTTTTTTGATGTAAACGCACCATATAATAAAATTTTTAAGGAAACAAAATTAGACTTTATTATAGGAAATCCTCCCTATGGTCGTAGCACCATTAAAGCTAAGTCTTTTGCCGACATGTATAGAAAAGAAGAAAAACTATCCATAGGTAATAACGATATAGTTCAACCATTCATGGTAAGAGTCAAAGATTTTAGCAGCACTAAGACACAAATAGCTTTTATCGTTACAAGTAAGGTACTTTACAACTTACAAACAAAAGATTTTAGAACTAAAGGCTTCTTTAATAGATTTAAAGTAAATCATATACTTGAACTCTCTTCTGTTCGAAAACAGATATTTGAGAATGCAGATACGCCTGTATCTATTATTTTTTATAGACATAGTACAGAAAATTCCGTACTACAAAATACTATTAAATACATATCTATGAAACCAAGTCCATATTTTGAAAAATTAAAACTTTTATTGATTTCAAAAAGTGACTTTAAAAAAGTTAGTCAAGCTAAATTATTAGAGTATGATTATTTATGGAAGGTATTGGTTTATGGGTCTTATTTGGATTTTAATCTGATTAATAGGTTGCAAAAGAATACTATACTAAAACGAATAGAAAAAAAACAGTATCCTAAAGGTATGGGAATTCAAGCAACTAAGGGAATATATGATATTTCCTCATACATTGGGAAACCCTTTATAGACATTCCAAGAGGTAAACAATCTAATAAGTACATAACAGATTTTTATATAAAAAAAAACTTATTAACTTGGGATATTTCTAAAGTACATAGAAAAGGTGAGAGTAAGCTATTTAAAAAATATTCCGTTTTAATAAAAAGAGGAGTTGACACAAAGACTATCAGGGCAAAATCTGCCATCTTGTATAAAGAAGCTGTCTTTAAACATACTTTAACAGGAGTAAATATACCTACAAAACAAGAAGCTCAATTATTTTTAGGATTAATAGGTTCTAGTTTATTTTCATATTTTAATTTAGAATATGCTTCATCTATTGGTATCGAAAGAGAACAATTACACGATATGGAAAAATTAAATGCTCCTTATGCAGAAAATGTAAATATTTCTAATCAAATAAATAAAATAGAAAACTTGCAAAGAGAGCATTTTGACACAAGTAGTTCAAATACATTAAAATATAATAATCAATATAAAATACTTTTAAATAAACTAGATGAAACTGTATTAAATTCATTCAACCTTACAAAAGAAGAACATGCCCTCATCAACTATGCCAACACCATAATTATTCCTTGGGTAATCCAAAAAAACTATAATGTAGCTTTTTCTAAGTATACCTATAAAGATAATAGAATAGATGAATATGTAAAGATATTTACAGACCATTATTCCAATATATATAAGAAAACTGATTTACATTTTCAAGTCACTATCTCTTGGAGTCACTACGCCATAGGTATTTATTTTAAAACTCTTACAGAAAAACCTGAGAAAACCATTGTTTGGGAGAGAGAAGAAAATATAGAAAATTTTCTTACCCTCATGCAAGGCAAAACACTAGAAAACCTATTTATCCAAAAAGACATAAAAGGGTTTGAATCGGATGGTTTTTATGTTGTAAAACCAAATGAAATTAAAAATTGGCATACTGCCATAGGATATTTAGATTTTTATGAATTTGAAGATGCTATTGTAAGAGCGGGAAAATAAATGTTTGAATATGACCAAACGATAAATGCAAATAGTTATAACTATCGAAAAGTACACTATCAAATTCGATTAAAAGATTTACTTTATCATCTATATAAATGTTATAGAAACCTTATTTTTGATAAGGTTCTTGTCCCTCAAAAAGAAAATGACATAAGAGATATCTTGGTTGACAATTATTTTCTTAAAGATATACACGAGTTTACCTTTAAAAAAGAAACTAATAATAATCTTGGACGAGTTGACATCTATATCATTAAAAATAAAACAGAACTTGATTTAAAACCACACTTTATAGTAGAATGTAAATTACTAAAT
>Ga0256840_1003416_pt1 | contig 12850 bp, 19 predicted proteins | sample 355202metaG_FD_185969 | JGI IMG/M metagenome (GOLD analysis project Ga0256840, IMG submission 185969) | Hydrothermal vent microbial communities from Mid Atlantic Ridge, Atlantic Ocean - 355-202 | ecosystem: Environmental > Aquatic > Marine > Hydrothermal vents | place: Atlantic Ocean: Mid...
AGAGCATCTTTAGAAGCAGTATATGAAAGCATGAATAATGGAAAAGCTACGATTGAAGATAGACTAATGACAGGCGTGGAGTTTAAGTTTTAATGGATTATCTAAGTAAAAAAGTAATAGGAACACTAGCAACAATCGCATTTATCTTGCTGGGAATATCATATATAAAATCTCAACTATTCCCTGCTGATACATCAGTTGATCAAGTTCTAAAACAATCAATCGAACTGCAAAAGCAAGCCAATAAACTAAACAAGGAAGTATCGCAAAATGAAAAAATTAACCCTGTTGATATTATTACTGATGCCAATATTCCTTTTATCCGCTTGCAGTCAAATAGACAACAAGCAAACAACAACAATACAAGCGCAAGCCAAAGCACAAACAACAACAAGCCAAACAATCGCTATATTGACAAAAAACCAGAAGAAGATAATCAAAACACTCAACCAACTTGGCAAGAATCAGAAAATAATAATGGGCGCGATGCATACTCATGCACAGAAATAGACGTTATCTTGTGCATAAATGGGTGCTGTAATTAATATAACTGGTAATAAGGGAAAATAAAATAATGGAGGTTGATTTAGAAGCCGCAAAAAAAGGGTTAACTTTTGCAATTGAATACGCTCAATTAGTCGTGGGTGTAGTCGTTGGTGCAATAGGTTTATTAGCGTATCAAAAAAAATACAAGCCAGTTACGGTGAATGACTTAAATATAGCGAAAGAAATGGCAAGGCTGACAGAACAGCTAAGGCACTCAACAGAGGCGCATAAGAACTGCATAGATAAGTTAGCGCCATTGCAAGCAATCGCAGATGAGTTACTAAAAGAGAAATTAAAAAGATGATATTAACTAAATGCGAAAGATTTTTTTTAAATCACCCATGCTTGTGGGTTGCTCCTTATTTGGTTGTGTCGTGGCTGGTTATGTTGGGTGTGGTATTTTATATATTATACGCTACAGCCAGCGTGTTTGATGAAACAGAGGTGACAGCAATTATTTATATAACACTAGCAAATATGGTATTAAATATATTTTCTTTACTAGTGTTTAGATTTATGTGCGCGAAACGACGGAGTATTAAAGAGCGTTTAGTTGATAATTTTGTTAAGAAAGGGTCTGTGTAGCCGAGCGCTTAAAAAAATGCCAACAAAAACCCATACGATAATTAAGAATGGAAGCCCACGGTAACTATTAGGCTTGATGAGTGAAATGCCTATTTTACCGACTATAAAGAAAATATGACTCATAAACCGACAAAAGAAACAACTAAGCAAGTTAAAGAGTACAGCCAATACGGTGTTACTCAAGAGAAGATAGCAAGTTCTCTCGGCATTAGTGTCAAAACATTAATGAAACACTATAAGGAAACCGTAAGAACTTCATCATTGGTTCTAGGGGCTGAAATAGCGGGGTTATTGGTTAAGTCGTGCAGGGATGGAAATGTTCAAGCGCAGATTTTTTTCATGAAAACCCGAATGGGTTGGAGAGAAATAGATAGAACAGTGGCCGAAGACGAAGCTAAGAAAGTTAAATCAATTAAATACGTGATAGAAGATGCAAGTAAGGCTAAATAAACCTCAAGGACAATTTCTGCAGATGCCTCATAAGTTCAGAGGTTTTGTATCTGGTTTTCGTGGAGGAAAAACATGGATAGGAGCGACGGCAAGGATTGATCATTTTTTAAGAAATCCTAAAGTTAATCAAGGGTACTTCGCACCGACATATCCTCAAATTAGAGATATTTTTTTCCCGACAATTGATAAAGTTTGTCACGCAATGGGCGTTAGGTGTGAGATCAGAGAGGGCAATAAAGAAGTTCATATTTACAACGGCAGAAGCTACATAGGAACAGTAATATGTAGGTCAATGCAGCACCCCGAGACAATCATTGGTTTTGAGATAGGTGATGCGTTATGTGATGAAATAGACACAATGCCAGTGCATAAAGCAGATCAAGCATGGAATAAGATCATTGCGAGAATGTCGTATAAGGGAAAAGACGTGAGAAATGGTGTCGATGTAACTACAACACCAGAAGGATTCAAATTTGTCTACAAAAAGTTCTTCGATGGCCCAACTAAGAGCTACGGATTAATACAAGCATCAACGTATGATAATGAAAAGAATATCCCCGATGATTACATTAGCTCACTTATTGAAACCTACCCAGAGGAGCTGATAGAGGCTTATTTAAACGGTCAATTTGTAAATTTAACAAGCGGAAGCGTATACCGAAATTATGACAGAAAGAAATGCAACAGCATTGAGACAGTACAAGAAAACGATACTATTTACATAGGTCAAGATTTTAATGTGTATGATATGGCGAGCATTATCTATGTGAAGCGCGATGATATTTATCACGCTGTAGATGAATTGCACGGATTAGCTGACACACCAAGAATGTTAGAAGTTGTTGCAGAGAAATACCCGAAGAGAAATATAATCTTCTACCCAGATTCGAGTGGCAAAAATAAAAGCTCAAAAGGGGCTAGTGTTTCTGATATTTCAATGATTAATGAAAAATACAGTACAAGATTTAAAAGCACTAATCCTCTTGTTAAAGATCGTGTGTTAGCTGTGAATATGGCCCTCATCAATAACAGGGTTAAGGTAAATTCTAATAAATGCCCAGAGCTAGTTAAATGCTTAGAGCAACAGGCTTATGATAAGAATGGCGAGCCTGACAAAAAGAGCGGGCACGATCATATGTTAGATGCTTTTGGCTACGTCATAGCTTACGAAATGCCGATTAATAAACCAAAAATAGAAACATTCAACGAACAAAGATTAGGGTGGTAACAATGCCAATTTTCAACCCAGAAGAAAAAAACACTAGCTACGACGAGATTCAAAAAGAATCAAAAATAATTACTGATTTTTTTAAAAAATCAAGAGTGAAAGAAGATAATAATGGCGAAACTTATCTACCAAAGCCAGCCGATTTTGTAGGAAAAGAAAAAGAAAAAGAGCTTTACGCTGAATATCTTGCGGGGGCTTACTTTCCTGAAAATATTCTAAGTGATATGTTGAACGAAATGGTAGGGCTTGCTTTTAAATCTGGTTTAACATCTTCTTTACCAAAGAAGATAGCAGGATTAGAATATCATGCAGATAATTCAGGGAATAGCTTAGTAGCGATATTGAGAGATATTATTAAGGGCTTACTTGTATCAAAGCGGTTCGCAATATTAGCGGATTATGATAACGATAAAAAAGCTCCTTATTTGTCATTGTATGAGTCTACAAATATCTTTAAAACAAAATATGAAAACAATAATCTAGTTTTTGTTTCTTTGTCGGAAGATAGCGACAAAAAAGATAAAAAAGGAAGATCACTTGAACAGGTGCGGATATTCAGGATTGATGATGATGGATTTGTAGTCGTTGAGACTTGGATTAAAGAAGAAAATAAAACATGGGGAAAAACTTCTGAGGACGCTTATCCAGAGATAGCAGGGAAAAGAATAGATTTTATTCCTATTCGCATTGTGGAGGTTGAAGTTATTCCGTTGCTTGGGGCGGCTTATGCGCTTGAGAAAGGCTACCAAGAATCAGCAAACTATTACTCAATCACTCGTAAGCTCGGTATACCTAAATTATTAATTACATCTGATACGGATTCAGATAAATTTAATGCGATTGATATGGGTGCTCAATCTGCATTAAAGCTTGAACGCGGAGATGATGCAAAATATGTAAGCGTCGGAACTGACGGCATTGAACCATGCCGAATTTCCATGCAAACTCGGTTTGACGAAGCTGTAGAGATGGGCGTTAGATTTCAGCAGAAAGCATCGGCAGAAACAGGTGAGGCACTAAAAACCCGATCAGCAGCTAAAGAGGTCAAGCTATCTGATTTAGTGCAGCTAGCAATAGAAGAGCTAGCCGAGGCATTGAGGGTATGCGCCTTGATGGTAGGTAGCGATCCTGACAAAGTCATACTTAAAATGGATGTTGAGCTTGTTGAAAAGCCCCTCGATAAAAATACTGTAGAAATGTACGAAAAAGGTACATTGCAGGGGAATATCGCACAAGAAGATATGTGGAGGTACTTGCACAATCAGGGCCACATAATTGTGCCAATCAAAAATAACGAACTAGATTTTAATGCTTATCGAAAGAAAATAAAGAACGGCGAAGCTATCTAATGATTGACGCGTATCTACAAAGGAAGTCATATCTTGAGCGTTATATTAGAGGGGTAACAGCGAAGCAATTACGCTCTTTTAAAAAAAGCGATGCGCAGATAATCAAGGCTCTGCAAAAATTCATGGATACCGCTTCATCGACAGATATTAGCGCATTACTCAGCAACAACACACGAAATAAAACATACAAAGAGCTAAGCAAGGCACTTGATAGCATTATTAACATGCAGACTGCATTAGTCACAAGTGCGCTTGTAGCAGAGATTACAGATTACATCAGCTCGGAAATTTGGTTCACTTACAAAATGTTTGGCTCTGACCAGCCACGACCTAAACCAAAAAAGATAGCTCAACAGGTTATAGCTGGCGCAACCATACAGCAAACTATAAAAACCGTTCAATCTCGCACGATGGAACGATTAAGGCGCGATATTGCCATGAGCGTACAAGCTGATAATGATCCTATTCAAACTCTAAAAGGTACGAGAGTTTTAAACTACACAGATGGTTTTTTTTTCTGGCGTGACAATAGAATTTACAAGCCGACAATAGACCAGCTAATCGTTGGATCTGGTTGGAATGCTATGAATACAGGAATTAAGAAGATAGCCCCGAAGACTAAGTTTAGATGGTTAGGAACACTTGATGGCAGAATGTGCAAAATTTGCGCTGCTAATGAAATTAATTCTCCCTATAGCCAGGGTAAAACACCACCCTTCAGCGCACATCCTTTTTGCCGTTGCCAGTTAGTACCCGATATTCAATTAGAAGGCAAAAGACCTTTTGTAGCATCATTCAAATCAGTTTCTAAAATACCTAAAAACAAACGCAAGGGCTTAATAGGGCAGGTAGCAGGTAATACAACCTACGCGCAATGGTTTGCCACTCAAGATTCTAAATTCCAGCGGAAATGGCTAGGCAAATCACGCTATGAGAGCTACAAAAAAGGAATCTACAAGCTTACTGATTTTGTTGATCCGAAAATAAACAAAGTTTATACATTAAAGCAGCTGGATAAATTGCATGGCTAACAACTCATCTTCTGATTATCTGCAAGTTAGATTTCCAAGCTGGTTTAAAAGAAAGCTAAGACAGAGCGCAACTAATAGAGGTGAAAGCATGGCTGAATATTTGCGTGTTGCTATTGAGCAAAGACAGGAACGCGAAAGATCAGACATAGAAAATGTAATGACAAAAAGCAAAAATTAAAATAATCAATAGTAACCTGCTTTAAAACATCTACACCGAGGCAGGAAATGAACAAATCTAAATTAAAGAAGCGGCTTAAAAAGCAGAGGAAGGTAATTAAAAGTCTTTCTATGTCAAAAAAACCTAAGAGCGCCAGCGAAGAGGTTAAAGGATTGCAAAAGCAACTATCATCAATCCAGAAGAAAGCAGCTAAGAATAAATCAAAAGCCAAGCAGATAAAAATTAATGCTGACCGTGATCGTATGCTTGGTGATGCTTTAGCGAAGGCTGGCGCGAGCAAGGGCGCATCTAAGATGGTTAAGATGTTCGCATCAGGTAAAGCTAAGACATCAAGCGGGAAGAAGCCGCTTGTAAATATCAAAAAAGGCACGTTTAGAAACGCTAATAATGGCGAAGTTCTAACGCGCAAGAACGGCAAGAACTTCAAAGCAAAGCATTATTTACAACACTTGCAGAAAAAAGAAGGAATACAAATATTTAAAGGCTCTAAAGGCAGCGGGTCTAAAGGTGGCTCTAAAGGTGTCGGAAAGTCATCACACGATGGTATTTATCGCTCTGAATTAAGCCCCAAGCAGATTGTGAAATTCATCACTAAAAACTCTCAAAAAGAGTTTGATAAACTGCCTAACACACGAACTCCTGAACAAATTAATTAAAGGTAAATACAATGGGAATCATAGTACACAACGATTTCGCACAATCAGCATATCAATCACAGCTCGAAACAAATATGGAAGTGTGGAACGCCAGCTCAAACAATGCGCTCTTGATCTCAGATGAGCGCATGAAAGGGGATAGCAATACAGAAAAGTTCTGGCTTGATACCATGGCCGTATCGCATCAGGATCGCTTAGCAGTAGGAAATAAAACTATAGTTAATGCGAATCAAGGCGAAACAAATAGCATTAAAATCCCCTGGGCAACGCCTGATATGCAACAGCAGATTAACGATCTAAAACGCGGGAATCACTCAGAGGAAGAGTGGACAGCGGTAATGGGAATGCAGTCTGCAAATCACGAGATGAAATTCAAGATTGCTGCAATGATCGCAGCACTAAAGGGGGCGATCGGGTCGGAAGCGACAGCACAAGCTACCGCTACAGATTTTAACGTTGACGCAATTATTGATTTACTGCATCTTTTTAAAGATAAAGAGCAAGCATTAGATATGTTGCTTTTCCACTCTAATGCTCATGTGAGACTTGTTAAGAATGCTATTGCGGCAAAACTAACAGGTGAGGCTGGTGTTGTTGTTTACGGTGGTCAACCTGCTACACGAGATAGACGCTATCTCGTGACCGATGAAGGAACACTATCAGCAGATGCTACTCATCACAGTATATTTGCGTTGCAAACAGGTGCTGGTCGCATCAAAAGTAACTCGGAAGCTCCTGAGATTATCATCGAAAAAACAGGTAAAACTAAGAACGCGACAATCTCATACACTGCGGAAGGCACGTTTAACCTTGAAATACTTGGCTACAAGTTCACTGGTGGAAATGACCCAGATCTAGCGGCGCTTGCATCTCCAGTAAACTGGACTAAAGCATACATGGACATTAAATCTACAGCTGGTGTAATGCTAACCGTTGCACCTGTAATATAAGGGATAGACTATGAAAATTTTATATACCACTGGTCAAATCAATAAAGATGATTTTGACCGTGATTTTGTTTTTGCAAACCCTGATTATTTTGGCGAGCCTAAAAGCAACATAACGGAAGTTGGGATTATAGGCGATTATCCGAATATCGTAGAGGCTTATGAGGGTTTAGGTATTAAAGTCGAGGTGGTTAATGACCCTGCCAAGACTGAGAAGTCCGAAGCTCCTAAGAAGGAAGAGAAGCCCAAGACTGAGAAGTCCGAAGCTCCTAAGAATTAATTGGCTCTTGTAATAGAAGATGGCACACCAAGCGGAGGCAACACATTTATTGATGTTGCCTTTTTGGATGGTTATTTATCAGATCGCGGCTATGAAGTAACAGCAAGCAAAGAGCCACTATTGATTCGCTCCTTCGATGAGATGATTAAGTTGCCGTGGAAAGAATCGCATTCAATAACTTTTACGGTTACAGAATCAATGAAGAAAGCTCAGGCAGAAATAGCCTATCGTCTCTCATTAGGATTTAACCCAGCAAGCACAAGCACTGCACAGGTTAAAAAAGAGAAGATTGATGTATTAGAAGTGGAATACTTTGAAGGTGGCGAATCTAACGTACTGGCTGTCGCGTTAGGCTTTATCTCTGATTTGATAGGCAGCACAGATAGTACGGTCGGTAATGTTGAACTGGTGCGATAATGCATGATTCATTCGTTAGTTTAGCTACAAGATTGATTGCTAAAAATGGGAGGCAGATGCAGTTAGTTGAGATAGTCAATTCAGGTGATGTACTTGATCCGTCTCAACAAGAAATGCCGCACGATATTAAAGGCGTACAGATAGCTTTTAAATCATCAGATATTGATGGCAACCTAATTAAACTAGGCGACTTACAGATACTCGTGGATTCATTGATTGAGCCTAGAAACGACATGAGATTGCGCGATGGATCGACAGATTACAGTATTGTGGATGTTAAATCAGTAAAGCCAGGTACGACTTCGATTATTTACAAAATACAGGCGCGATTGTGAGTTGGTTGGATGCTGGTATTGATAGCCGTATAAAACTGATGAGTAATGTACAGCGTGGCGGGTGCTTAGAGGTATCGACACTTACTAAGATTGCTACACCAGTTGATAAAGGGGATTTAAGAAAATCTTTAACCCCTTCTATCGGTGAAGTAAGAACAAGTGATGACGGTGGCGATATTTCGGTAGTCACCTCTCAGTTAAAAGCTGGTGACACGTATAATTTTGCAACAGCAAAGCCATACGCTAAAAGAATTGAATATGAAGGTCATTCTCAACAAGCACCGGCGGGTATGTTCAGAGTTTCGGCAGCGCAATGGCAAAGAATTATTCGAGACATGGTTAGGAAATACAGGTAATGGAAGAACATGCGCTAAGGGCTATGTTTAATCATGTAAATGGGTTGAATATTCTTCCTGTTTCTAAACCCAATATTGCTGATGTATTTGAAGATAGTCACATTAGATTGTCTTTATTGCCAGTACCGAGCGAATCATTAAGTGCTTGCAGTAACCGATCTAAGTACGGATGGATATTACAAGCAAGCGTTTATGTGAGAGATGGAATTGGTCCAATTAAACCTTTGAAATTTGCTCAACAATTGAAAGACACTACCCCAAAAGGGTTTGTATTTACTTCAGGTGGGTTTAATTATCACACCGAAAAGCAAGGAGATTTATCGCCAGCTGTTCAGTCTGATGGTTGGTACACGATACACGTTAGTTTCAGAGTAGCACTTTTTAAGTAGGATTAGATAATGAAGAAAGAACAGAAAGACACAGTAACGGTAATAGCCAAACATGCAGGAAGTGGTGAAGTATTTATGTTTGGTCACAAATTCACTGCCGATAAAAAAGGCGTTTTAACGGCAGAAATGCCAAAAGCAGAAGCTCAACAATGGGTTAATGCTGGTCAATTAACAATTAAATAAGGAGTTAGTAATGGCACAACCAATCAAAGGCGCTGGAACTTGTATGTCGTTTAGCGCAGTAAAACCAGTTACTTATGACGCTGTTGGTTTTGCAGCATTAGCATGGACACCATCAACAGAACTACGCGTGAGTGGTGATTTGAATGCAACACGATCATTGACAACTGTCCAGCGCATTTGCTCTCAGGAAGTCAAAAAAATACTAGGCTCAATTGATGAAGGAAGCCAATCCATTGAGCTTGGTTTTGATCCAGCAAATGGTGGTCAAGTTATTTTACATGACGCATTCAGAAACGCATCAGATAATAGTGTGTATGCGAGACGGACGCTATCAAATGGTCACGTAACTTATTATGAAGGACTGGTATCTCAAGAAGGAGATACAACAGTAGACGGTGACGAGGTTGTATGGAAAGGACAACTTGAGATCAACGGTGCGCGGATTGATATCCCTGCTTAATATCACTCAATATTAAGCTCGGTACTCTTTGAGGGTTAAGAGTTAAAACTTACCCTCTATAATTTAATAAACAGAGAATTTACAAAAATGACAGTTAAAAAAGAAGAGCAAGAGTATTTTTCAGAAGAGTATTTTGCTGAAACAAATGAAACCGAGCTTGTTATCGCAGACGAAGACGGCAATAAGCCAGCAGTAGTTATTCACGGATACACTAAAGCATCGAAAGAGTGGGAAGAAGCAAAGTCTCGCTACAAAGTTAGAGATGAGGTGAAAATCAACGGCGCACAGGAAATGATTGTTAATTTATCGCTCTCATTAAATGAAAAGAAAGCCCTTGCAATGATTGTTACAAAAATCACAGGCATGGGTAAAGATGATTTGACCGGTGATGCAGTAAAGAAGCTCTTCGTAAATCCCGTCTTGAGAAAAATACCCGCTAAATTGGATTCACATCTAAATACATTGGGAAACGAGAAAGAAGATTAAGACGTTTTATTGGTGATGAGGTATTGCTTTATGTTAATCAAATAGCATGGGGTAGTGCCAATAAGCATAGAAAACTTAAAGAATTACCACCCTTGTCAGACGCAAGCGGATGGTTAATTAAAAGATTCGAAAGGTTTGGATTTGGAGAATTTAACTGGTCAAATCTGGTTAATTTCGAAAATAAAACGGGTGTTTCTTTTAATGGCTTTGAATCTGAGCTACTAAAAAACTCATGCGATGCAATGCAAAACGGCATTTACAAATACAGAGATGAAGGGTGTGAACCGCCTTATATGTCTGAAGACTTCAGGAAAAGACGTGATCTTGCGATAAAGCAAGCACAAGAATTCAACGATGACAAAAAAGGGAGCAAATGATGAGTGTAGATGTCGCAGAATTAGTTCTCAGAGTTAAATCACTTGAAGTCAAGCAAGCAAAAGAAGAACTAAATAAATTCAGCGCATCTGGTGAAAAAGCAGAACGCGGAATGTCGCACATGGAAATACGCGCTAAGTCGATGATGGGACAATTTTCTAGACTTAAAGGTTTGCTGGCTAGTGGCGTGTTTGCTGTTGTTATCTCACAATCTGCTGCCTATGCGGATTCTTTGGCAGAAGTTTCTACTCTTGTTGATACAACTACCTTTGACATGCAGAAACTATCTGAATCTGCATTAGAGCAAGCTAAAACATTTGGTAATCTTCAAGCTCAGCCTAAAGCGTATTACCAGATCATCAGTGCTGGTGCATCAACAGCAAAAGAAGCAACTGATACACTTACCGCGGCTAATAAATTAGCGGTTGGTGGTGTAACCGATATTACTACGGCAGCTGATGGGCTTACGTCTGTTATGAACGCTTACGGAGATAAAGTCCAAGGTGCTACCGCTGTTTCTGATGCGATGTTTATTGCTATGAAAGCGGGTAAAACTACAATTGGAGAGTTATCAGCAGGGCTAGGTAAAGTCGCACCATTGGCGGCACAGGCTGGCGTTAGTTTTGATGAGCTTGTATCAGGCGTTGCGGCACTTACGAAGGGTGGCATATCTACCACTGAATCAATGACTGGCTTACGCGCTATCATGGCATCCGTGGTTAAACCAACAAAAGAAGCGCAAGACCAAGCTAAGGCATTAGGCATCCAGTTTAATGCTGCGGGTCTTGAATCAAAAGGACTAGCTGGATTCTTAACTGATATTAAAAATAAAACAGGTGGAAGCACTAAGGCGATGGCTAAGCTATTTGGTGGTGTAGAGGCACTAGTTCCAGTTCTGGCTTTATCTGGACAAGCTGGTATTAGCTTTTATGAAACACTAGAACAAATGAAGAATAAAGCAGGGGCTACGAAAGAAGCTTTTGACAAAATGGCTAATAGTCCAGGATTCCAATTCAAACGATTGCTTGCGTCTGGTCAGGCTGAATTCATTAAATTAGGCACTGTTTTACTTACTGTTGTCACGCCAGCTATGAGAATACTCGCTGATAATATGGACTTACTTACCCCCGCAGTAGGTGTTTTGGCTAGTGTAATGCTGGCAAGATTAGCCCCTGCGATGCTTTTAACTGCTGGTCGTACAGCAACCGCTGTCATCGGACTTGTGTCTTACGCCTCATCACTTGGGGTTGCTACTATTGCAACAAACTTCATGGCTATTGCTATGCGTGGTGCGAGTATTGCGCTTGCATTAATGGGCGGCCCGATTGGTTTAATTGTTCTTGGCTTGGCTGGTATGGCTGCATGGTTAATATCATCAAATAAAGAAACTAGAAACCTAGAAAACACTGTTATTTTAAGCAACGGGACGCACAAAACACACGCAAATATTCTTAATCATGTGAATAGTATTTCATCTGAATATGTGATGGCTACTAAAGATCGACGCGCAGAAATAAAAGGCGAGGTTCAGGATTTAATATTGAACTCTAAAGCCGAAATTGAAAATGCTAAGGCAAAGCTAGGAAGCTTAAAAGCTAAGCAGTATGCTTATTTGCATGATCCAGCCAACCGTAGGAAACTCACAAGAGGAAGCGGGTCTGTGAAGAGAGGAGTTAAAAGCAGATTTACTAAAGAACTTGAAGCTCAAAAGAAAGTAGTTGATAGTCAAGTAGGATCATTAAATAAACTACAAACGAGATTCGATGCGCTGGGTAAATCGGTGGCTGTTACATCGACAAAAATTTATGGTAATAATACTGCTATAAAAGGACTAACAGGAGGAACTGTAAAACTTACTAAAGCACAAAAAGAAATTATAAAAAATAACGAAAAGAAGAACAAGGATGCTGATGAATACCGAGAATTACTATCAAGAGAAAACACCACCCTAGATAAATCAATCCTACTAATCGGCAAAAAAGGCGTAGAAGCCTATAAGCTCGGGCTAATCGAGAAGAAAATACACGGACAAGATTTAATCGCGCTGGTCACAAAAAAGAAACAACTCGTAGCACAGCAAAAACAAAACGAACTTGATAAGAAAACGCAAGATATTCGTAATAATGCTTTAAAGCTTTTGACTAGCTCAAAGGTCAGGGTTGCTGAATTAACCGCAAAGCTCAAAGGGCAGGCGGTCGCAATAAAGGGTTTAACTAAGGATGAAGTCGAAGAATTGAGAGTATCACGACTTCAAGAAGTTAGTATTCAGAAGCAGATTTCTTTGCGTGATAAATTCAAGAGCGCACTTGGTGAAGCTAATGAGAAATTAGACTATTCAAGAATTCTCTATGAGCAAGGAGCGAAAGCGGCTAATTTACACGCCAATGCAGTTAAATACGGTAGTGTAGAGCGAGCTAAATCTATTGCTGCTATCGATGCTCAGACTACGGCATATAACCGCAACATACAATCCGTTGACGCAATGCGCGATGCGATACTATTAATGTCGACCGACGGCACGGCTGGGTTAAAGAAGCTGTTTAAAGCCTTTGGTGATACACTAAGTACGGATGGAATTAATGATGCTATTGCTAATCTA
>Ga0256840_1003417_pt1 | contig 12847 bp, 12 predicted proteins | sample 355202metaG_FD_185969 | JGI IMG/M metagenome (GOLD analysis project Ga0256840, IMG submission 185969) | Hydrothermal vent microbial communities from Mid Atlantic Ridge, Atlantic Ocean - 355-202 | ecosystem: Environmental > Aquatic > Marine > Hydrothermal vents | place: Atlantic Ocean: Mid...
TTATTTACATAAGGTATTGTTTTAATTACTGGACCTTCACATGCAGCTAATGATGCTGCTGCTGTTGTAAACCCAACATACTTTAAGAAATCTCTACGAGTAGTAGATGACGCCTCTAAAGTTTCTTTGTTACCTAAAAACTCGTCTGTTGGAATTTCATTTAAAAATTCTGCTTTACTTAGTTTTTCAACAATTGAACTATCTTTAAGCTCTGAAGCACTTGTCCAATATTTTTTATTTGATGCCATATCTTGATATATGATTTATATAATTTATTTTACGTAACCGTAAATAGAATTCCAATTAATTAATAGTGACATTTACCACATTCTCTACCACCTATATCTGCAATAGTTGCTTTATTAACTCCTGCTTTTTTAAGTTCGTCATGAATTTGAGTGTAATATTTATTATCCATATTCACATCTGTTTTTTTATGACACTCTAAACACCAACGCATTGTTAACGGTGCGTGTTGTTTTAACTCATCCATTTCTTCAACAGCTCCGTGACAAGTTTGACATTTTAAACCTGCAACAGTAACGTGTTGTGAGTGATTGTAATAAACAAAGTCTGGTAAATTATGTACTCTTACCCATTCAATTGGTTTTGTTTTATAATTATCTTTGTATTTAAAATTTTCTGAATCCCAACCTGTAGCTTCGTAAATTTTTTGAATTTCTAAATCCAATTCTTTTTTACCTAAATTACCAACTCTTGTATCATCTGCAACTTCGCCAATACTCTTATGACAATTCATACAAACATTTGCAGTTGGCACTCCCGAAACTTTACTGTGCTTAGCAGATGAGTGACAATATTGACAATCGATTTTATTATCACCTGCATGTATTTTGTGTGAAAAAGCTATAGGTTGTAATGGTTCGTAACCTTGATCTACACCAATAGCTAACATAGCGTCGTACAAATAATAAGCACCTGTTAATAATAAGAAAATTACAGCAATTATTTTTAAGAAAGTAACTTTACTTCTAAAAGCTAAAATAAGTAAGAATAATATGATAATAATAACAACCCAACTCATCCAATCACTCGATGACTCTACTACATCTTCTTCTACATCAGCAGTAGTGTTTGCTACAACTTTCTTTACATCTCCGACTTTAAAATAAGCTAACAAAGCATCAATATCGCTTTCGCTCAATTGAGGAAAAGCCGTCATTGGCATTTTATTGTTTTCTTCAAATACTTGTTTCGCAATAGCATCACCACTTTTACGAAATGCATTATTATCTTTAATCCAAGCGTGCAACCATTCTCTTTCTCTTCGTTCTGTAACTCCTTTTAAACCTGGACCTACTAATTTACCTTCCATTTTGTGACATGCTGCACAATTTGCTTTAAAAAGTTTTTTTCCTTCTGCTACTTTTGGGTCGACAGTTTTAGTTTGAGGTACAACAGCAGCTGCTGCTTTCTTTTTGTCTTTTTTCTCATTTAAGTAAGCTATTACATCATCTAAATCTTTATCAGACAACTGAGGAAAAGCCGTCATTGGCATTTTATTGTTTTCTTCAAATACTTCTTTTGCTAAAGCATCACCGCTTTTACGAAAAGCATTATTATCTTTAATCCAAGATTTTAACCATTTAGTTTCTCTTTTTTCAGAAATATTTCTTAATGGTGGACCAACTAATTTTTTGTCTAATTTATGACATGCTGCACAATTTGTTTTAAATATTTTTTTACCATTTGTTGCATCTTGTGCTGACAAACTAACCGAAAAAATAATTAAAAAAGCAAAAGCTATTTTAGTTAATCGCTGAATAAGACTGTATTGGTTCACTAATTTCATATTTTATAAATTTCAAATGCCTTTTGGCACAATAATTTCATTGTTTATTTTGCAAAACTGAATTCCGCAAAAATACTATTTATCTATTAAAAAATAAATCATAAAACAATGTTAAAAATAATTTATACTCATTCTAAATAATAAATAGCATCGCTATAATAAAAACTATCATTACATTTGTATCACTATTAATAACATTATGAAAAAAAGTTTTATTTACCTATTATTGTTCATTACATTTCAATTGAGTTATGCTCAAATTCAAAAAAGCGATTCTTTTATTCAAGGTGTTATTACTATTGATAGCTCTCAAGAAATTAAACAGTTAGTTTCTCAAAAAATTCAGTATAATTCGACTAATGTAAACTCATTTGACAGTTATCGAATTCAACTCTTTTACGGAAGTGAAAATGGTGCTTTAAGGACTCAAAGTAAATTTAGAGAATTATTTCCTAATACAGCTACTAGTCTAGAGTATGATTCGCCAAATTGGAAAATAAAAGTTGGGCATTATAAAACACGATTGATAGCGGACAAACATCTACAGGAAATTATTCTTTCATTTGGTGATGCGATTGTTATCGAACCAAAAAAATAAATTAGTATTTATTGATAAATAATATTTTAATATCCAAAACACATACTATAACTAACATTTTTTCATAAATTTGTTTTATGAATGAAAATTTAGACGCTTCAAATACAAATTACAACGAAGATGATTTTGATATTGAAAAACAATTAAGACCGCTACGGTTTGATGATTTTACGGGTCAAGAACAAATTCTTGAAAATTTAAAAATTTTTGTAGAAGCGGCTAATCAAAGAGGCGAAGCTTTAGACCATACATTATTTCATGGACCTCCAGGTTTAGGAAAAACAACACTGGCAAACATTCTTGCTAACGAATTACAAACTAATATTAAAATTACTTCTGGACCTGTTTTAGATAAACCAGGTGATTTAGCGGGTTTACTTACTAATTTATCGGAACGAGATGTGTTGTTTATTGACGAAATACATCGTTTAAGTCCAATAGTTGAAGAGTATTTATATTCTGCTATGGAAGATTATCGTATTGATATTATGATTGAGTCTGGTCCAAATGCCCGTACGGTACAAATAGACTTAGAGCCATTTACATTAATTGGGGCTACGACTCGTTCTGGCTTACTAACTTCGCCAATGCGAGCTCGATTTGGCATTAGTAGCAGGTTGCAATATTACAATACCGAAATTTTAACGACCATTGTACAGCGAAGTGCTGAAATTTTAAAAGTACCTACTTCTATGGAATCTGCAATTGAAATTGCCGGAAGAAGTAGAGGAACGCCAAGAATAGCAAATGCATTACTTAGACGTGTTCGTGATTTTGCCCAAATTAAAAATAACGGAATTATAGATATTAAGATTGCAAAAATTGCTTTAGAAGCCTTGAATGTAGATGCGCACGGTTTAGATGAAATGGACAATAAAATATTATTAACTATTATTGACAAATTTAAAGGTGGACCAGTTGGACTATCAACTCTTGCAACTGCGGTTAGTGAAAATTCTGAAACAATTGAAGAAGTATATGAACCTTTTTTAATTCAGCAAGGTTTTATTTTTAGAACTCCTAGAGGTAGAGAAGTAACAGATCTTGCCTATAAACATCTTAATAGGAAAAGAAATAATATACAAGGTGATTTGTTTGCGTAATTTTACACATAAAAAAAAGACCATCTTCAAAAAAGATGGTCTTTTATATTATCTTTAATATCTTTTATTAAATACCTAATTTAGTTTTAACAGCTGGCAATAAATCTTCGCCATCAAAAACAATAAGTCCTTTTCCAGGTGCTGAATCCATTACATATTTAATACCTTTATCTTTAGCCACATCTTGAATTGCTTTTTGAGCTTTCTCAATAATTGGTTTTAATAAATCAAATTCTTTTTTTTGCATTTCTTCTCTAGCAGAACTTAAATAAACTTGCAATTTATTTTGAATTTCTCCTACTTCAGCATGACGTTTTTCGTTTTCTTCATTCGTTTTTGAAGCTGCCTCAGTTTGATACTTTTGCAATTTTGCTTGTAAAGCACTTGCTTGTGCTTTGTATTCTGTATCAAAGTTTTCTCCCAATACTTTTAAATCTTGAGTCATTGCTTTTGTTTCTGGCATCATAGCAACTAATTCTTCACTATTAATGTGTGCAACTTGTGCTTGAGCTAAACCAGTAGCGAATAATATGAATGCTACTAATACTGTTTTAATTTTCATCATTTGTTTTTATTTAATATTAATTGTTTTTATTTTCTTCTAATTTTCGTTTACGATCTTCTATTTCAGCTAATTTTTTGGCTCTTTTTTCAGCAGCAGCTTTTTTTAATGAGTCTCTTTTAGCTTTTTTTGCATTTGCTCTTTCAACAAGTGCTTTTCTCTTTTCTTCGCGTATTTCTGCTTTTGTTTTAGCAGCTACAGTTGTATTTTTTTTTGGTTCTGAAATTTCTTTTTCAGATTTTTTATTTTCAACCTCATCTTTTTTATCAGCCTTTTTTTCTGGATTATCTTCTTTTTTGACCTTAGGGCTTACTTTATTTTCTTTTTCCGAATCTTTATTTGCATTTTTATCTGAAGATGAATTTGGTGTTTCTTTTCCTTCTCGTTTTGCTTTTGCATCAATAATTCGCTGTTCTCTTCGTTCTTTATTTGCTTTAATAGCAGCTTCTCGTTTTGCAGCTCTTGCCTCTTGCTGTAATTTTATTTTTGCCTGCATTTTTTCTCGCTTGGTCATACGAGCTTCTTTTGCCGTTTTTAATTCTTTTTGCTTTTTTTCTCTAGCTAATTCTCTATCCGACTTCTTTTTTAAATTTGCTTTTTTCTTTCTTCCTTTAACAATTTTCTGAAGTACTAATTCGCTTACATCATATTTTGGATTGGTATAAAGCATGACAACATCATTACTTGATTTTTCAAAAATCATATCGAATTTTTTTGCTTTAGATATTTCTTGAATTGCGTCAAAAATTTGATCTTGTATTGGTTGCACTAATTGCTTTTTTAACATAAATAAATCACCCGAAGTTCCAAAAAAACCTGCTTGATTTTCTTTCAATTCCGTTTCTTTAATTGCAATATCTTCCTCTCTTTCAACAATTAAATCTGATGTTAATAAAGCTTTTTCATTACTCAAAGCAAGTTTCATTGCTTCGATTTCATTCTTTAACTTATTTAAAGATGAATTCCAATTACTTATTTTAGCATCTAATTTTGATTGTGCTGTTGTATATTCTGGTACATTTTCTAAAATGTACTCAGTATCAACATAACCAATTTTTTGTGCTTTTTGCGCAAAGGTTATTTGAGTTATTAATACTATTACTAAAATGGATATTTTCTTAATCATAATTATATTAGTTTATTTGAAATAATCGTGCCAAACTTTTATATATAACTACAAAGATACACAATATATTGTTTTAACAAACCTAAAATTGTTGACCAATTGTAAAGTGCGTTTGCCAACCTGATTTTGTACCTGGAGCATTTGGCACATCATCAAAACCGTGAGCAAAGTCAATACCTAATAATCCAAACGATGGCATAAATAAACGCAGACCTAAACCAGCCGATCTTTTTAAATTAAATGGATCAAATTTATCAATATCATTATATGTGTTTCCGCCTTCTAAAAAGCCTAATACATAAATTGAAGCAGATGGTTTTAATGTAATTGGATATCGCATTTCGAAAACAAATTTATCATAAACTGTTCCTCCGCCATTTGGTGTTAAACTTGAATTTGGATAACCTCTTAAACCAATAGTTTGTCTACCATCGTAACTTTGCCCTTGCAAACCATCGCCACCAACATAATAACGTTCGAATGGTGAAATACCTAATTTCTTATTATAATCACCTAAAATTCCGAATTCTGCACTTGTTAGCAATACCAGTTTTTTATAAACTGAATTATACCATTTGCCCGTAAAACTTGCTTTGTAAAATTCTAACCATTTGTATTTTTCTTCATTCTCTATATTTTCATAATCTTTGTTTTGAAATAAAGAATATGGTGGTGTTAATTTCATACCAATATTAAATTGAGAACCTTTGGTAGGGTAAATAGGATCTGGACCTTGAGAACTTCTACTAAAATTAATAGCCGCAGATAAATTATTTGATGTTCCGCTTCCGTCTTTAAAACCTAAAATTGGAAAATTATAATTTTTTAATAAGTAACGTTGGTAGTTTATTGATGTTGATAAAGTAAAATAATCGTCTGGCCATTTTAATCGTTGATTAATACCTATTGACGCACCTAAAATATCAATTTTCTGATCTCTGTCAACATCTCTAGTTGCGTAATTGTATCGATATTGTTTTGAATTATAAACAGAAAACGACAATGATTTTGGTTTTTTACCGCCAAGCCAAGGTTCCATAAATGAAAAACTATACGTACTTGAGTACTTACTTGCCTGAAAACGTATTGACAAACGCTGTCCGTCACCCATTGGTATTGGCTTATATGCTTCTTTTTTCAAAATATTTTTTATCGAAAAATTTGAGAAAGACAATCCTAAAGTTCCAATAAAAGCGCCACCACCATAACCACCTTGTAGTTCTATTTGACTTGAACCTTTTTCTGCAACACTATATTCAATATCTACGGTTTTTTCTGCGTAATTAGGTTTTACATCTGGCGTAATTGCTTGTGCATCAAAAAAGCCTAATTGAGAAATTTCTCTAACAGAACGTACAATATCTTGCTTACTAAACAAATCGCCTGGTCTGGTATGTAATTCTCTATAAATTACATGGTCGTTTGTTTTGTCGTTACCAATTACTCTAATGTTTTTTACAGTTGCTTGATCGTCTTCATGAATTCTAATTTCAATATCAATAACATTGTCTTTAACTCCCGTTTCGACTGGTGTTACATTAGAAAACATATAACCTCTATTTAAATATGTATTTGATATGTCTTGAGAATCTGGAGAACCATCACCACTAACTCTTTCGATTAATAATTTACCATTATAGGTATCACCTTCATGCAAACCTAAAAATCTATCTAATTGTTCATCGCTAAAAACAGTATTACCAATATATTTAATACTTCCAAATTTATATTGTTTTCCTTCTACTAATTTAATATTTAAATTAATTGAATTATCATCATTCCAAGAAATAGAATCGCTAATTATCTGAGCATCACGATAGCCTTTTTCTTGATACTTACTCACTAAATTTTCTAAACCTGCTTCGTAATCTTCATCAATTAATTTAGATCTTCTCCAAAAACGACCAAAGAAACTTGATTTGGTTTTTTTTAATGCTCTACTTAGTTTTCTGTCTAATAAAGCCGAATTTCCATCAAAATCAATAGTTTTAATTTTTATTCTTCTTCCTCTATCAATAGTTATTAATGCATCAAGCGTGTTATCTGTTGAATCTACTTTAGTGTGAATATTTACTTTTGTTTTTAAGAATCCTTTTTCTTTATATTTATTAATTATAAAGTTTTTAGTTGTTGTAATTAAATTCTCTGTAAGCATTGCGCCTTTTTTGAATTCAAGTTCTTTAGCAAGGTCTTTTGTTTGCCCTTTACGTAAACCTTTAATAGTTACTTCGCCTATTTTTTCAAGTTCTTTAACTTCAAATTCTAAATAAATAGTTTCTCCGTCAATTTTAGCAGCGTACACATCTACATTACTAAACAAATCAGATTTCCATAATTTTTTAATAGCGCTTGAAAGTTCATCGCCAGGTATTTTAATAGCTGCACCTTCTTTTAAACCTGCAAATGTTTTAATAGATTGTTCGCTAAATCGATCATTGCCTTTAATTGAAATGCCACCTAAAGTGTATTTTTTAGCTTTTTTTAAATTAATAACTGAATCTTTTACTTGTCCAGTTTCAATTTTTTGCGCTTGAATTGTCACACTAAAACATAGTATAAAAACAGCTAAAACATTGTATTTTAATTTACTCATCATTTTTTAATTGATCACTCGTTTTTCCAAATCTTCTTTCTCGTTGTTGATAATCTATAATGGCTTTATAAAATTCTTCTTTATTAAAATCTGGCCAAAACACATCGGTAAAATACAATTCTGCATAAGCTATTTGCCATAGCAAAAAATTACTTAGTCGTTTTTCACCGCTTGTTCTAATCATCAAATCAACATTTGGCAAATTACGAGTATATAAATGGTTATTAATAATATTTTTATCAATTTCTTTTATTGATAGTTCATTATTAACAATTTTTTTAGAAATATTTTTAAAAGCATTAACAATTTCATCTTTTGAACTATAACTTAATGCTAAATTTAAAATAAGATGTGAGTTGTTTTTTGTTTTTTCAATAACTTCGGTCAACTCATTTTGTGCTTTTTGGGGTAAAGAATTTAAGTCACCTATTACTTGTAACGAAATGTTGTTTTTTAAAAAAAGTTTTAATTCTTTTTTTAATGAGCTTACTAATAAACTCATTAACATATCTATTTCTATTTTTGGTCTGTTCCAATTTTCGGTTGAAAAAGCATAAAGTGTTAATACTTTAATACCTAATTCAGCAGCAGTTTCTACGGTATCTCTTACTGCTTTCACACCATTTTTATGTCCAAAAATACGTAATTTGCCTCTTTGTTTTGCCCAACGACCATTACCGTCCATAATAACAGCAACATGTTTTGGTAATTTAGAAGCGTTTATTTTATTTTTTAATTGCATTATCTACTTTGATTCGCTATAACAACCTTCTCTTCCAAAACCAAAAACTAAATTTACACCTACGGTAACATACCAATCATTACTATTAGGATTTCCAAAATTTAATTGTGGATATTCCGTACTATTGTAATCTAAATCATCTGAAAAAGTATAACGTACTTTAGATTCTAAACCAATACCAACATTGTCGGCTAATTTTGTTTTAAAACCAATTCCAACAGGAACTGTAAAACCCATTTTCCCTTTTGTATTGAAATTATTTGGCGTTGTTTCTTTTACTACTACATCATAATTAAAAACAGCCAATTCTAAAATTAAATAAGGTGTTGAAGCTAAACCTTCTTTAGATAAAGAGTAATCGTAATAATTAAACTCTACTCCTAACCCAAATTCTTTAACCGAATTTTTAAAACTATAACCTCGATTTATTCGTATTTGATTTGATGACTCAGCGTCATCATCTTTAATTCTAATATAACTTGCTTGCGCTCTAATAGCTACCCTTGGTGTCATATTCCATTTATAAATCAACCCTAAATAAAAATCGTTTGGAGCTATATACGATTCACTACCTACATCACCAATATAATTACTTCCTCCTGCACTAAGACCTAATTCATTAATTTGCCCATAAGATAAGACTGAAAAAATTAACGCTACAATTATTACAATTCGATTATTCATAATTCTATTTTGTTATTTTTGATAAGAGTATCTTGAAACCCTTTTAAAAAATTGTTTGCAAATATACTAATTCTTATACTTTATTAAAACTTAATATTTATTAAACGTTTTAACAGCCATTTATTGTACGTAATTATTACATAATATTTCGAGCATCTTCGCCCCACAGTAATTTTTCTCGTAATGTTTTTGAAAAACTTTGATTGTTTAACAAGACTGTTTTTATAGTGAAATCGGCTTTTTTTATAAATATTTTTGTTTTATTAGGTATTGTATAAACTTGTGAATCTAACGATAAAAGGGCATAATCTTTTCTACCAATAACTTTTAATTCTATTTTTGTTTTATCTGGTATAACTAAAGGTCGTGCGGTTAAATTATGAGGTGCTATTGGTGTTAAAACAATGTTTTTTGCTGTTGGCGAAATTACTGGACCGCCACAACTTAATGAATAGCCTGTTGATCCTGTTGGCGTTGCCACTATCAAACCATCTGCCCAATAAGATGTTAAAAATTCGTCATCTAAACAAGTATCAACAGCAATCATTGCTGTTGAATTTTTACGCACAACGGTTACTTCGTTTAATGCTATGTTTAAATTATTTAACGCTTCTATTTTTGGAATTGTTTTTACTTGTAACAAGCTACGTTCTATTATTATAAATTCTTTGTTTACAATTGACGCAATGGCCTCTTTAATTTTATCTTTTTGGACATTTGCTAAGAAACCCAATCTCCCAAAGTTTAAACCTAATACCGGAATATTAGATGCTCTAATATAGGTAATAGATCGTAAAAATGTACCATCTCCACCAACGGTAATTAACATATCAAAACTGTCATCTAAATCAACGCAACTTGAATATGTTTTATAAGTATTTACTAAATTTTGCCCCTTATTTATTAACTCGTAAAAATCGGCCTCTATAATTACTTCAATATTATAATTAGCTAATGTTTCAAGCAAATTTTCTAAATATTTAGAAAATTCTTTTTTATAGTATTGACCATATATTGCTATTTTCATCATTAATTATATACTTAGGTATTTTTTTAAATAATCTGATCGTTGCTTCAAATCATTTATATATTCATCTTCTTTTACGCCTAAAATAATATCATACTCAAACCTCCTAAATGAATGGATTACATCATTTATATTATCGCTATATAACTTAACCGTTATTATTGCTTTTTGGTTTTCATAACCCGAAATAAAAATACCATAAAGCTTGGCTTCATTACTTTCAATAATTTGAACAATTTGACTCATAGAAAAATCAAACTTATTCTTAGCCAAAATAAGCACATTTCCTTCTTCTTGTAAAAACGGCGTTTTTGTTAAAATTTGAAGTATATCTGCCATTTCGTAATAGCCTAAATATTTATTTTTACTATTTAAAACAGGCAATATATTTGTGTCGTTTATTGAAAACAGTTTTAATAATTCTAACCATGACATCGTATCTTTTACAAAAAATGTTTGCAAAGAAAATCGAATTTCGTTTATCGTTTTATCTTTATTATAAACGATTAAATCATCTTCGGAAATAAGCCCTAAAAACTCGCCATTATCAACAACTGGAATATGTGTAAAAACCAAATCATTAAATAATAATTTAGCATCAGCAATGGTATTACTTAAAGTTAAAGCCTGTATGTCGTTTAATATATATTCTGTTGTTAGCATAGCCATAGATTGTTACGCAAAATAAGTAAATTTAAATAACAATAGACTAATTTTGCAAATAAATTATCACATACAAACTAATAAGTTGAATTGTAACTATTAATAAAGATGACAAAATTAAGTGTAAATATTAACAAAATTGCTACATTACGTAATGCTCGAGGCGGAAATACGCCTAATTTAGTACAAGCTGCTATTGATATTCAAGAGTTTGGAGCAGAAGGAATTACAATACACCCAAGACCAGACGAAAGACATATTACATACCAAGATGCTTATGATTTAAAACCAATTATAACAACCGAATACAACATTGAAGGCAACCCGATACCTAAATTTATGGATTTGGTGTTAGCCAATAAACCCGAACAGGTAACTTTAGTTCCTGATGCTGTTAATGCAATTACTTCGAATGCAGGTTGGGATACTGTTAAGCATTTTTCTTTTTTATCTGAAGTCGTTTCCGAATTTAAACGCAATAATATTAGGACTTCCATTTTTATGGATAACAACAAGCAATTCATTGAATCTGCTGCCAAAATTGGCGCTGACAGAATTGAATTATATACCGAAAGTTTCGCTACACTTTACCATAATTCAAATTCAGATATTGACAATATGAAGGTTATTAAACCTTATATTGAATCTGCTAAATTGGCTTCGGATTTAGGTTTGAAAATTAATGCTGGTCATGATTTAAGTTTAGAAAATATTGCTTTTTTTGCTAAGAATATTCCTAACTTATTAGAAGTTTCTATTGGTCATGCGCTTATTTCTGAATCACTTTATTTGGGATTACAAAATGTAATTAATATGTACTTATATCGATTAAAAAACTAAAATGATATTACATTCTAAAATATTAGGTAACGGAAAACCTTTACTAATTCTACACGGCTATTTTGGAATGGGCGATAATTGGAAATCGCTCGCCAATCAATTTGCAACAGATTTTGAAGTCCATTTAATAGATCAAAGAAATCATGGTAGAAGTTTTCATTCTGATGATTTTTCATATGAGTTAATGGTAGCAGATTTAGAAAAATACATCAATCATTATCAATTAGAAAGAGTAAATCTTATTGGTCATTCTATGGGTGGAAAAACAGCAATGCTTTTTGCGACTTCATTTCCTAAATTGGTTGCTCATTTAATTATCGCCGATATTTCGCCAAGGTATTATTCGCCTCATCATGAGTTTATTTTAGAAGCTTTAAATGCAGTTGATTTTTCTAAAATTACAAAACGAAGAGATGTTGAAACCATCTTATCAAATTACATTGACGAAACAGGTGTCAAACAATTTTTACTTAAAAATGTATACTGGCAAGAAAAAGACCAACTTGCTTATCGTTTTAATTTAGATAGCCTAACTATAAATAATGATGAAGTTGGTATTGCACTACCAAGTTTCACAGTTTTTGAAGGTAATACTTTATTTTTAAAAGGCGCTAATTCTGGTTATATTTCTAAAGAAGATGAACCGTTAATTGAAGCTCATTTTCCGAATTCAATAATAAAATCGATACAAAATGCAGGTCATTGGCTGCATGCCGAAAACCCAAAAGAGTTTTATAAATTAGTTATTGACTTTATAAAGTAGGTTAATCGGTAATAATAATAATAATAATAAGTAATTCAATTTTTTTACTCATTTCAAAATACAAACGCTTCTTTATAGCTTTTTTAAAATCTTAGCCGCTTGCGTATAATCATCGGCTGATTTTGGCAAAGAAGTTAAAACTAATTTACATGATGAATAATCTTTTTGTTTTAATTTACTTAAACCCAAATTCCAAATTGCTTTGTTTTTATAAATAGTATTCCCTTTAATAATTTTAGTCAAAATACTATCGGCTAATTCGAATTTATTTTGCTCTACTAAACAGATTGCTAAATAAAGTTGTAATTCTACTTTAGTAGCATCTTCTTGCAA
>Ga0256840_1003418_pt1 | contig 12841 bp, 12 predicted proteins | sample 355202metaG_FD_185969 | JGI IMG/M metagenome (GOLD analysis project Ga0256840, IMG submission 185969) | Hydrothermal vent microbial communities from Mid Atlantic Ridge, Atlantic Ocean - 355-202 | ecosystem: Environmental > Aquatic > Marine > Hydrothermal vents | place: Atlantic Ocean: Mid...
TAACATCTATTAGCAAACTTTAGATAAAATATCTGTAATTATAGAATGAAGGACTTTAAAAATGAAAGTATTATTAGTTAAAGATGTAAAAGCATTAGGAAAAGCAGGCGAAATTAAAGAAGTAAAAGATGGTTATGGTCAAAACTTTCTTATAGGTAAAGGTTTAGCAAAACTAGCAACACCTGAGATAGTAGAAAACTGGAAAGCAGAGCAAGCACGTATGGCTCAAGAGTTAAAAGATGAACTCACTCGCCTTGAAGCAGAAAAGATCACGCTTGAAGCCACTGAGATTAAGATAGAGAAACAGTCAGCACCTGTAGGTATCAAAGGTTCTGTGGGTAATGCTGACATCTCAGTAGCCATAGCTGAGCAGCTAAACATTGAGCTTGACAAAAAACACATCAACCTTAAAAAAGCACTCAAATCTACAGGCATTCATGAAGTAGATGCAAAACTAGGGCATGGCATACATGCAGCACTTAAAGTCAACGTGGTAGCCGTCTAATGTTTCATGCAACTACGATACTAGGCTACAAGGCAGATGGCAAAGCTGTCATAGGTGGTGATGGACAAGTCTCTTTTGGTGACACCATACTCAAAGGCAATGCCACGAAGATACGTAAACTAGGAGAAGGTGGTAAGGTACTTGCGGGGTTTGCAGGAAGTACAGCTGATGCCTTTAACCTTTTTGATATGTTTGAAACTATACTTGCTGAAAAAAAAGGTGACTTGTTTAAATCAGTCATCGGTTTTTCTAAGATGTGGCGTAAAGACAAACACTTACGCCAACTTGAAGCGATGATGATAGTTCTTAATGCAGAACATATCTTTATACTCACAGGTACGGGTGATGTAGTAGAACCAGAAGATGGCAAAATAGCTGCCATAGGTTCAGGTGGAAACTATGCTATATCTGCAGCACGTGCCTTAGATAGACATGCAAACCTTGAACCTAAAGAATTGGTACAAAAATCACTTGAAATTGCAGGTGATGTCTGTATTTATACAAACAAAAACATAAAATTATTGGAACTATAAAATGAGTACAATGGATAACTTGACGCCCAAAGAAATAGTCACTTACTTAGATAAGTATGTCATAGGGCAAAATGATGCTAAAAAAACGATAGCTGTTGCTCTTAGAAACCGTTATAGACGTATGCAACTTTCAGAAGATATGCAACAAGATGTCACACCCAAAAACATCTTGATGATAGGTAGCACCGGGGTAGGTAAAACTGAGATAGCAAGACGCTTGGCAAAGATGATGAACCTACCGTTCATAAAAGTAGAAGCAAGTAAGTACACAGAAGTAGGGTTTGTAGGACGTGATGTCGAGTCTATGATACGTGATTTAGCTGCTACTTCTATGCAGATAGTACGTGAAGCAGAAAATGAGAAGAACAAAGAGAAAATAGCAAACTATATAGAGAACAAAATCATCGAAAAACTTCTTCCTCCTCTTCCTGCTGGAGCATCTGAGCAAAAAAAAGAAGAGTATGAAGCAAGTTTTGCTCGTATGCAAGAAAAGTTTACTAAAGGTGAACTCGACCATCTTAAAATAAAAGTGACCATGCCTAACAACACACAACTTCCAGAAGATGGACTGCCTCCACAGATGATACAGGTGCAAGAGAGTATTGTAAAAGTATTGGGTGGTATGGGTAAAAAAGGTCCAGAAAAAGAGGTTTCTGTTAAAGATGCAAAGAAGATACTTGAAGCAGAAGCTAGTGAAGAGTTACTAGATGAAGAAGCCCTTAAATCTTTAGCACTAGAAAAAGTAGAAAAAGGTGGCATCGTCTTTTTAGATGAGATAGACAAAGTTGCAGTCCCAGCAAACTCACAAGGACGTCAAGACCCTAGTAAAGAGGGTGTACAAAGAGACCTGCTCCCTATAGTAGAAGGTTCTACTGTGCATACGAAACTAGGTATGGTAAAAACAGACCATATACTCTTCATAGCAGCAGGGGCATTTCATGTCTCTAAGCCAAGTGACTTGATGCCAGAACTTCAAGGACGTTTTCCTTTGCGTGTAGAACTTGATAGTTTAGATGAGGAGACACTGTATCGCATACTTACAGAGCCAAACAACTCACTCATCAAACAGTATGAAGCACTCATGGCAGTTGAAGGTGTGGAACTTGCCTTTGATGAGTCAGCATTAAGAGCCATTGCTTCTTATTCATTACAAGCCAACGAAAAGACGGAAGACATCGGTGCAAGACGTCTACATACAGTCATGGAACGTATCTTAGAAGAGATAAGTTTTTCAGCAGATGAACATAGTGGTGAAAAAATAGTTGTGGATGAAGCACTTGTGAAAGATAAGATAGGTGATGTGGTGGAAGATGAAGATACAACAAGGTATATACTATAATAGGACACTATATGAGCAAAGCTCATATAGCTACGCTAACGCTTAGTTCACTTCAGCAGTGGGCTCAAGTGACTAGTCACTTTAAGGAATAAATATGTTTGAGCATGAAAAAGAAGAGATAGATACCAAAGCTGGTTTTGTAGCGGTAGTAGGAAGACCAAATGCAGGGAAGAGTACACTGCTTAACCATGTAGTAGGTGAAAAGCTTGCAATGACTTCTAAGAAGGCACAAGCCACGCGTAAACGCATGAATATCATAGTGATGCATGAAGATATGTATGGTAAAGAGTCTCAAATTATTTTTGTAGATACCCCAGGTATTCATGAAAAAGAAAAGTTACTCAATCAGTTTATGATGGATGAGGTACTTAAAGCCATAGGTGATGCAGACCTTATTGTATTTCTAGCACCTATTACAGACAAACTCACTGAATATGAAAAGTTTTTGAAAATGTCTGAACGTAAAGCCACAAAACATATTGTACTTTTAACAAAAATGGATCATGTCAAACAAGGTGATATTCTTAAAAAATTAGGTGAGTATCAAAAGTATCAAGATAGATTTGAAGCGATTATTCCTTTTTCTGTAAACAAGAAAGTAGGAAAGCGTCAACTGCTCGATGAAATCTCTAAACATTTGCCTACGTCACCATTTCTGTTTGACACGGAAATATTGACAACTGACAACATCCGTGACATTTACAAAGAGCTCATACGTGAGTCCATTTTTGAGAACCTTTCTGATGAAATACCTTATGAGAGTGATGTAACGATAGAAAAGATAGATGAAACAGATACACTTGATACTGTGTATGCCACAATCGTTGTAGAAAAAGATACTCAAAAAGGCATGATAGTAGGTCAAAAAGGTGAAGGCATCAAACGTGTAGGTAAATTTGCAAGACAGCAGATGGAGATATTTTCAGGTAAAAAAATATTCTTAGATTTACATGTTTCAGTGAAGAAAGGGTGGAGTAAAAACCGTGATGGACTAGAAGAATTGGGCTATATTCTTTAAAAAGTCAAAAAAATGTCAAAAAAATATAATTTGACAACATTATTGTAAAGCCCACGTATTGGGACTTTAAGATGAAAACAAAAATAAATAATAAAAAAAACTTATATAAAGCAACAAGTTTTAGTCTTTGTAAGATACTTTTAATATTATAACATATATAATTACCCAACAAACAAGGAAGTTTAGAATGTTTTTGAAAAAAAGTTCGTCAAATTCGACCATGAAAAATGTAGTCACGTTAAATGTATTTTCAGAAAAAAATTATATATTTAAAAATGACAAATTTAGCCCTCTAAAAAAACTCACATACAATACTGAAAACTTTATTACTTCATACATTAGTAATAGAGATCTTATCACAACAAGTGTGAACATAAGTAGAAGTATCCCTGAAGAAGATATAGAAGACATCCTCGATATCAAAGCTTATGAAGAATTAGGTCTTGATCAAGCTAGTAATTATATTATTTCATCTTATGAAGTACAAAATGCAGGAGAAGAAAGACAATATCATATATTTGTTGCAGAACCTGAAAATTTAGATAGTCTATATCTTCCAATAAAACAGCAAACAAAATACGTTGATTTAATACTTCCTTCACCACTTTTATATAAAGCACTTTATTCAAAAGAAATATTACAAGATAATAGTACGCATTGTTTTGTCTATTTCACGCAACATGATGCATCGGTAACCCTTTATAAAGACGGTGAGTATTTATATTCAAAATCTATTGACTTCTCATTAGAACAAATTTATGATAAATATTGTGAATATATTGGTGAAAAAGTTGATGAAGAAGAATTTTATTCTATTTTAGAAGCCGAAGGTCTTAAAACCATCAATAGTGACTATCAAGAAAATTTTATGAAAATTTTTGGTGAGGTATTTATTAGCATTAACGATATTGTCATATATGCTAAGAGAGCTTTTAATTTAGATACAATTGACCAAATGTTTATTGGAAGTGAACGTGGTCCTATCATTGGTCTGGATGATTATAGTGAAAATTATCTTGGCTTACAATCGACAGATTTTAACTTTAACTATAATCTAAATAATGAAGAATGGTATATTGATCAACTTCAATACTTAATGCTATTAAGCTCATTTGAATACATGGAAGATGAATCTGCATTTGTAAATCTAACCATGTATCCAAGATCACCATCTTTTCTAAATCGAGCGAGTGGTCAATTTATCATTTCAACATTTGCTGCTATTTCACTTAGTTTAGCTTATCCACTGATTTATTTAGTGGGTTCGTATGTAAACGATGCAAAAATATATGGCTTAAATATAGAAGATAAAAAGCTTACAAAAGAATCTAAAAAATATAAAGCTATTTTGGGTAAAAAGAAGAAAGAGATTAAATCATTAGATGGTAAGATTAAAGGTCTTAGTACTATTTATAATAATAAATCAAAAACATTGACTGCTATTTATGATAAAAAAATTAATTATCAATTAAAGTCAGGACTTTTTCATAGTATCGCTGAAGAGCTAATGCAATATGACGTACATGTGGACATGCTTTCTACAGAAAATGATACCTTATACGTATCTTTAGTAAGCACAGATGATAGAAAGTTTACAGAATTGATTAAACATATTTCAGAAACTCACTTTGATGAGATAAAAGAAATTGATATTGAACGAATTACTAAAGATTCAATTAATGGCTATTATAAAGGTCTTTTAAAGGTTGTAAGATGAAGTTTATTGAAGATAAATTAGAAGAACTAGATATTTATTTTGCTCCCAAAAAGGAGAGTGAAAAGTGGTTGTTGATTATAGGTGTAGCGGGAGTGATTGCCTACTTGGGCTATTCATTATTATTACCTTATACTGAAGACTTGTATAATAAAAGTGAAAGAACTAAAAAAAAGATTGAAAAAAGTATTGTAGATAATAAAACCTACTTAAGCTCCATTACTCAGAATGGAGATAGAAATCATTTTATTAAAAAATTTGATAGTGATATCATCAAAAAGAAAAAACAAATAGTTAATATAAATGATAAAACAAAGTTTATAAATAGCAATTTAGAAAAACTTTCTGATATGTTGTTTAACCAAAAATCTTGGTCAATATTTTTGAATTCAATCACACAAAAAGCTGAAATTCACAATATTGACTTAACCTATATATCGAACAACTATGCTGATAATAATGGTAGCTTTGGACATGTACTTGAAGTTGGACTAGGTGCAAGTGGGAATTATAAAAATATAGTAAAATTCATGAATGAATTAGAACAAAATGTGTTGGTTACAGATATTTATGAAACTAAGTTGGCACTTGATAACAATTCATCAGATATAAAAGCTGACATCCATATTTTAGTTTTGGGGATAAATCACTAATGAAGAATATAATAATATTAGTATGTGTACTTACAATGTTTTCATATGCGGACCTTTCTGTGAAGCAAATACAAGAAATGGTTAATAAAATACATGAAAAGCGTGAAGGTGTAAAACTTGAGACGCTTGACAATACAAAAGAACCTTTTGTTCGACTAGAAGAGAATAATAGCACTTCTACATTTGTGATACCAACTAAAAAAACAGTTGAAGAAGCAAAATTAATTTTGCATGCAATTGTCAATAGTAAAGCATTTATTAATGACAGTTGGATTAGTGCAGGGGACAAGATATTGGGCTACGAATTGAAATATATTGGTAAAAGAGGCGTTGTGCTCAGAAATGAAAATCATATAAAAAAATTATTTTTACGTAAAAAAAGAGATAATTTTATAACAATTGAGGAGAAATAGGATGATAAAAAAAATACAAAGTTCAGGAATGAAAGTGATGCTTCTTGTAGGTATATTTATTGGTTTAAATGTATCTATAAACGCAGATAGTTGTTCAACAAAGCTTTTTTCGGTGACGATAGATAGTAAATTAACCATAGGTGATGTTATTGACAACTTAGCAGATACCTGTGGGTTAACAGTTGTTATTAAAGATGATGCAGCAAAATTACGTATGAATAAAAAATTATATTACGTAAAATTAAAGAATAGTACCTTAAAAGGTTTTCTAAACACTATTTTAAAAGATAATGATTTAAATTATACCTTAAAAGGCAATAAACTAAAAATTTCATATTTGGTGACTAGGACTTTTAGAATTCATTATATAACAGGTGATAGAAGTGGTACAAGTACAGCGAATGTGACTATTGCAAATTCTCAAAATGCTGCTGGTGGTGGTGCTGGTGGTGCTGGTGGTGCTGGTGGGGGAGCTACTTCTAATTCAAAAACAGGAATAAGTATTGAAACAAGTAATGAATTTAAATTTTGGAAAACTATTGAGTTAGAAATACAACGTATTCTTGTGGGTGCAGCTGACGGTAGTACACATTACACGAAAACTGGTTCTACTTGGACAGGTCCCAATGGACAGGTTTGGGAATACAATCCATTGGCACCTATTGTTAATCCTGAAGCAGGGATGGTAACGGTGACAGGAACAGAGAGACAAATAAACCGTGTTGCAAGATATGTTCATACACTAACATCACAAATGAAATCTCAGGTTATGATTGATGTACGAATCTTGGCTGTTTCATTTGATGATAGTACTACTTCAGGTGTAGATTGGTCACAACTTTATAAGTTGCAAAATTTAACTATTAATACTCTGTCAATGGCACAAAAAAATATTTCAGAGTATACATTTGACAATACACAAGGAATTACAAACGCAACATTTGGTGAATTTACAAGACCAAGAAATGCTCAGGTTGTTAATGTCACAGGTAATGCAGAAGTTACTGAAGTGGTAAAGTTTCTTTCAACTCAAGGGGACGTAAAAGCAATCTCAAGTCCAAGAGTGATGACGCTTAACAACCAACCTGCATTGATCTCTGTAGGGCAAGAATTGTTTTATAAGATTAAATCTTCAAGTACTGCTTCAGGTGGTGGTGGAGCGGTCGCCGCTGAAGGAGAGTTAGTAGATTCTGTATTTGCAGGTATTTTACTTGATATTACCCCAGAAATAGGAAAAGATGGTTACATCACTTTAAAAATTAACCCTTCCATTTCAGAGACGGTAAACGAAGTACCCTCAGATGGTGCAGTGAGAACAATACCACCTGACTTAGTTAGAAGACAGATTGCCTCAGTAATAAAAGTTAAAGATGGAGAGCATGCCATTCTTGGTGGATTGATTTCAAGTAAAACAGGATTTAAAAATAATAAGGTACCGTTACTTGGTGACATGCCTCTCATTGGAGACTTGTTCAAACGTGAAGAAAAAATTAACAAAGTTGAAGAATTGGTGTTAATTATTACACCACATATTATTAAAAATTCCAAGTCTGTTTCATTGAAAGACCTTGGATATACTAAGTTAAATGAAAAGTAGATATACCGCAGCAAAAAATGTATTTGTCGATTCTATAGATATCGATGATTACATTGAGCTAGATTCTTCGGTTTCTGCTTATCAGCAGTTACAGCATAGTATGGATAAACCACTTAAAATGATTTTACTTTTTGGGAGACCAGGTACAGGTAAAAGCATACTACTTAATAGAATTCAAGAAAAGTTAAAGCATCAAAGAGAAATTTATTATTTCGATACACCTGCTCCTACTGAAAGAGAGTTTTTTCAAAAATTATTTAAACTTTTAACACAAAAAGATTTACCTCAAAATACTGAAGTGAATTTTTCAGCATTAATAGATTTTTGTAAAAATTTAAGAGGCAAGAGAGAAATTATTCTCTTGCTTGATGAAGCACAGATGTATAGTGGTGAAATGATGGAGAAAATACGTCTTTTATCTGATACACGTGCTGTTAAATTTGTTGTTTCTTTACATAAGACAGAAGATGAAGACCTTATAGCTAAGGAACATTTTCAATCACGCATTTGGGAAGTAATAGAACTCAAAAATGCGACAAAAGAAGACCAGACTGCGTATATACATAAAAAACTTTTAAAAAAAAATCTTTTTGAAATTGCCAATAGTATTAAAGGTAAAAATATGAAACTTATTCATAAATGTACAAAAGGCAATTATAGAGAATGTAACAAACTATTATTTACTATCTTTGAAATATGTGAATATTATGATGAAAATGAACCTTCGAAAATTAACTATTCTCATGTTTCTCAGCAGATTATTGAAATGGCGGCTCTAAAGTTAGGATATATAGATGTATGATATTAAACCTTTAGAAAATGATTGGAAAAAATATAAATTAAAAAAAAGAAAACCGCTATATGTATTTATTGTAATTGTCTTTTTTTCTTCTATTCTTTTATATATTTATCTTTTAAATTCGAGTAAAGGGTTTACAATATTTGATAAGTTTAGCAAGCAAATTGATAACTTTTCAAAATCAAAATCAAATTCAGTGCAAGCTCCTAGTAACTCTCAAGGTTCAATCTTGATTAACAGTAGTTTAAATAATTTGGAACTATATGAAACAATAGAAGTTAGAAGAGAACAAACTATCAATTCTTCCACTGAGTTATTAGTTGATATTCCTATTTTAGATGTAGAAGAAACTCCTTTAATTGAAAGTAGTGTGTCTAAAAGTAAAGGCAAAGTACATCTTGATATTTTTGAAACAACAAGCGTAACTGCGTATGAGGATGTTGAAAGACGTTTTAGGCAATCAGGTGATATTGATGATGCTTTATTTTTAGCAAAAAGTTACTATAAAAAAGGTGATTTTGAGAAATCTGAGTATTGGGCACTTGAAACAAATAAACTGAATAGTTCATCTGAAGAAAGTTTTTTTATATTTGTTAAATCTAAGGCTAAGTTAGGGAATATGAATGAAGCTGTAGCTATTTTAAATAGTTACTTAAATAGGACAAATTCTCATGAGGCTAGAACATTATTGAATGAGTTAAAGAATGGTAAAATTTGACATATTATATATGTTATACTTTACTATTGAGTAGAAATTTAGGAGGCGATAAATGGTTAAACTTATAGAAATAATGTTAAAAGAGAAGCTTTTAACTAAAGATGCAATATCTACACTGGTTAAGAGTAGACCTCCTAAAAAAATATCTTTTGCAAATCTTCTTGCAGAGGACATGATTGATTTACATACGATAGAAATTTTCTTAGCAAAAAAGATAAGACAGGGTATCATTAGCTTATCTCATTTAGAAAAAATTGAGGGAATAAATATAATTCCAATTATTGAGGAGGTTGCAAAATCCTTGCATGTTGAGTATATTGATTTAGATGATGTAGAAATTGACATGAGACTTTTTTCTAAAGTACCTTATAAACAGCTTTTAAAATATAATATTATTCCAATTGAAGAAAATGATTTACATGTACTTATCGTGTTTGATGACCCTCTGGATTTGGCTGCACAAGATGCAATTCAACGACTCTTTCCAAAAAAACCAATTCGTATCGCTATTTCGAAACCTTCACAGATTAATGCACACTTGCAGCGTCTTGAAATTAATGAGAGTATAAAAGGTTTAGTGTCAGATATACGTAAGGATTTAAGTCAAGAAGGTAATGTTGAAGAACAAGACAATGAGAATCCTGCAGTTTTAAAATTGATTGATATTTTACTAAAGTCTGCTATTTATGCAGGAGCAAGTGATATACATGTGGAAGCAGCAGAAATTTCTTGTAGTGTTAGAATTAGAGTGGATGGAATGTTACGACAAAGCTTTACTTTTGACAAAGACATATTTAAGCCCCTAGCTTCAAGATTAAAACTACTTTCTAACTTGGATATCGCTGAAAAAAGAAAACCTCAAGATGGTAGGTTTTCAGCAACTGTAGCTAAAAAAGAATACGACTTTAGGGTCTCTAGTTTACCCACTATAAATGGTGAATCGATTGTTATGCGTATTTTGGATAAATCAAAAGCCATGATAAAATTGGAAGAAGCAGGTATGAGTAAGTATTGTTATGATAAATTTTCTGAAGCAATTAAAGTACCCTATGGGATAGTACTTGTAACTGGACCTACTGGGTCAGGAAAAACAACTACACTTTATGGAGCGATTAATGCTATAAAAGATGTCAAAGATAAGATTATCACAGTTGAAGATCCTGTAGAATACCAAATGTCTGGCTTGCAACAAGTAAATGTACGTGAAAGTGTTGGACTTGGCTTTGCTGATGCGTTGAAGTCTATACTAAGACAAGATCCAGATAAAATAATGATTGGGGAGATTCGTAATCAAGAAACGTTACGTATTGCTATTCAAGCTGCCTTAACAGGTCACTTGGTACTTTCTACACTTCATACAAATGATGCGATATCATCAATCTCAAGAATTTTAGATATGGGAATTGAAGAATATTTAGTTTCAGGTGCTTTAGTGGCGATTCAGGCACAAAGGCTAGTGCGTAAGATTTGTGTTCATTGTAAGAAAGAAGCTATATTAGATCCCATACTGTATAAAGAGGTTGAACAATATTTACCTGAAGATCCTATCTTCTATAAAGGTGAGGGTTGTAAAGAATGTGGACATAGTGGTTATGCGGGTAGGGAAATGATTTCAGAAGTCTTAACTATCTCAGAGACATTAGCTCGGATGATCGCTAAAGTTGCATCAAAAGAAGATTTAACAAAGCAAGCGATAGAAGAAGGTTTTGTGACAATGTTTGAAGATGGTGTAAAAAAAGCACTTGAAGGTAAATCTACCATTGAAGAAATATTTAGAGTAGCAAGGTTGTAATATGAAATACTTTAGCGTAACAGTGATGGAAAAAGGTAAAAAACGACAAGAGGTCTTAAAAGCTGCCAATAGAATGGCTGCAGTAAGTATTGCTAAACAAAAGTTCCCTCGTACAATGGTGACTAAGGCAGTAGAGACATCTGCACCACTAGAAGATACTATTGCACAATTATTATCAAGTTTGAAGAAATCTTCTAAGAAAAAAATACCCATTCAAGATAAAATTTCGACAATTCGTCAAATTGCAGTTATGACAGATGCTGGTATTGCAATTAATGATACTTTAGCTGAAGTGTCTGATAATACTAAAAATAAAGATTTACAAGAAATTTATGCAAAAATAAATGCTGATATTAATGCGGGTAATAGTTTATCAGATTCGATGGAACCTTATATAGAACAGTTTGGACATGTTGCATTGGCTATGACTAATCTAGGTGAAAGAACAGGTAATATTTCTGAAGCTTATCATAAGCTTGCAGATATAATGGAAAGTATTAGAGATAATACAGCAAAATTTAAGAAAGCGATACGTGGACCTTTGATTACTTTAGCTGCAATGGGTATAGCCTTTACAGTATTGATTATGGTTGTTGTTCCAAAATTTAAAGATATTTTTGCTGAGTTCAAAACTGAGTTACCTTTACCTACGCGAATCTTGTTAAATTTAGAATGGGCCTTTTCTAATTATGGTTTATTTATTTTAGTATTGCTCGCTGCAGGTATATTTACAATAAAATTCATGTATAAGAATAATAAAGACTTTAAGTACCAAATGGATAAAATTCTGATACATCCAAGGTTTTATTTAATTAATAAAGCCATATTTTTATCAACTATGCATAAGTATAACTTGGTTTTTGGTGAACTTGTAAAATCAGGTATTCCCGTTTCTGAAGCATTAGATACTGCCGTAGGCATGGTTGATAATTCGGTTATGAAAGAGCAACTGTTAACTGTTAATGCAAATATTGGTAGGGGAATGTCATTGGCAGAGTCGTTTGAAATTACTGGACTTTATGAAAATATGCTTCTTCAAATGATTAGAGCAGGTGAAGCTGGTGGTCAACTTGATGCTATGCTTGATAAAGTTACGCAATATTATGATATGGAATTTCAAGATTTGATTGATAATTTAGCTGCATATATTGAACCGATAATGATGTTTTTTATTGCTATTCTAGTGTTACTTATGGCACTTGGGATCTTTATGCCTATGTGGGATCTTGGTAAAGCGGTTAAGGGGTAAAATACATGTGAGCTTAAAGAGAGATATGATATCTCTCTTTAGAGTTTATGGTACCTCACAGCTTTCTCTAAATCTTCTGGCGTGTCAATACCAAAACTTTGGGTATTGACTTCTACCATGGCGATGTTATAGCCATGATAAAGGGCACGAAGTTGTTCTAGTTTTTCTATATCTTCTAATGGCGAGGTACTACTCTCACAAAAACTTTTTAATGATTTCATTGTAAATCCATAGATACCTAAATGACCTTTATAGTCATTAAAGTGATGATCTCTAGGGTAGGGTATTTTCGCACGTGAAAAATAGAGTGCAATATCGTTCTCATCAGTGACGACCTTTACAATATTTGGGTCATCTGCCTCTGGATTTGATATTTTTTTATAACATGAGTTCATGAGTATAGAGTCATCGTTTTTATGTTTCTTTGTAAGGTTATAGATGGCTTCTACTACTTCAGTTTCTATAAAGGGTTCATCTCCTTGTACGTTAATGATGATTTCATTATTAGGTA
>Ga0256840_1003419_pt1 | contig 12841 bp, 11 predicted proteins | sample 355202metaG_FD_185969 | JGI IMG/M metagenome (GOLD analysis project Ga0256840, IMG submission 185969) | Hydrothermal vent microbial communities from Mid Atlantic Ridge, Atlantic Ocean - 355-202 | ecosystem: Environmental > Aquatic > Marine > Hydrothermal vents | place: Atlantic Ocean: Mid...
AGACAAGATAGGCCCTTTTGCTTCAAGTGATAGAGTGGTAAGTAACTGGTTTTGGCCACTTTATATCTTGCTACTTTTAGCTGTTGAGTTTCATGGAGCTATAGGGCTATATAGGTTATGCGTAAAATGGGGCTGGTTTGATGGCGACAATCCAAGACAGACAAGGGCAAACCTTAAAAAAGCAAAAAAGGTGGTTACTGTTATATTTTTGACACTTGGAGTTTTATCGTTGGCCGCTTATATCAAGATAGGGTTGGCACACAAAAATCAGGTAGGACAAAGATATGTCCCAACTTCATCTATTACCATACCATACAATAAAACTACAAAAAGGGCATAACAATGAAGATAAGATATCATGATGCACTAATCATAGGCGGAGGTTTAGCTGGACTTAGAGCCGCAGTTGTAGCCCAAAAAAGAGGCTTAAATGCGGTTGTTTTGTCGCTAGTGCCTGTCAAGAGATCTCACTCGGCAGCAGCTCAGGGAGGAATGCAAGCAAGTCTGGGAAACTCAAAAATGAGTCAGGGAGACAATGAAGATATACACTTTGCTGATACCGTTAAGGGAAGCGACTGGGGATGTGATCAGGAAGTTGCAAGAATGTTTGTAACAACCGCTCCAAAAGCCATAAGAGAGTTGGCAGCTTGGGGAGTTCCTTGGACTAGGATAAAAAAAGGCCCAAGAAGTGCGGTTATAAATGCACAAAGAACAACCATAGTTGAAGATAAAGAGGCTCACGGACTTATACACTCAAGAGACTTTGGAGGAACCAAGAAGTGGAGGACATGCTTTACTGCTGATGCTACCGGCCATACTATGCTTTTTGGTGTAGCAAATGAAGCTTTAAAAGAGGGTGTAGTTATCGAAGATAGAAAAGAGGCGATCGCCATTATCAACAAAGATGGAAAATGCTATGGTGCGGTCGTTAGAGACCTAGTTACCGGCGAACTTATAGCCTATGTGGCAAGAGCAACCCTGATAGCAACCGGAGGATATGGAAGGATTTACCAAAATACAACAAATGCTGTTATATGCGAAGGTATTGGTCAGGCTATCACTTTAGAAGCAGGTGGATATCTGGGCAACATGGAGGCGGTTCAATTTCACCCAACCCCTATCGTTCCATCCGGCATACTCTTAACTGAAGGATGTAGGGGTGACGGCGGTATCCTAAGAGATGTTGACGGGCATAGATTTATGCCGGACTATGAACCGGAGAAAAAAGAGCTTGCCAGTAGAGATGTTGTCAGTAGAAGAATGATGGAGCATATAAGAAATGGCAAAGGTGTCCCTTCACCGTATGGCTACCATTTATGGCTTGATATCTCCATTCTTGGAAGAGAACATATAGAGAAAAACCTAAGAGATGTTCAAGAGATAGCAAAAACATTCAATGGAATAGATCCTGCAGATGAGGGTAAAAAAGGGTGGATGCCGGTTCGTCCAATGCAACACTACTCAATGGGTGGTATAAGAGTCAAACCAACCGGAGCCGCATACAACATGGAGGGTCTTTTTGCCTGTGGTGAGGCTGCTTGCTGGGATCTTCATGGATTTAACAGACTTGGCGGTAACTCAGTCAGCGAGACTGTAGTATCCGGTATGATAGTTGGAAATTATATGGCTGATCACTGCGAAAAGGTCGATATCGACTTTGATACAGACTTTATAAAGATGCAGATAAAAAAACAGCAGGATTATATAGATAGCATTGTCCATAATGATGGCGGAGAAAACCTCTACGATATTAGAAGACAAATGAGAGAGATTATGGATGATAAAGTTGGTATCTTTAGAAATGGTCCTGAACTTGAAGAAGCTTTTGAAGAGCTAAAAGAGCTATACATAAGAAGTAAAAACATCTCTATCAAAAACAAAAATGTGGGCAATAACCCGGAACTTGTAAATGCTTACAGGCTTCCCAAGATGTTAAAACTTGCACTTTGCGTTGCCAAAGGTGCAAGAGACAGAACTGAAAGTAGAGGTGCGCATTACAGGGAAGATTACCTAAAAAGAGATGATGCTAATTGGCTAAAAAGAACACTTGCTTCTTGGGGATTTGAAGATGATAATGAGCCGATACTGACTTATGAGCCTTTGGATGTTATGAAAATGGAGATGCCTCCTGCTTTTAGAGGGTATGGAAGAAAAGGAATGATCATTGAAAACCCTTTAAGTGAAAAAAGGCAAGCTGAAGTTGATGCCATCAGAGAAAAGATGGAGGCTGAAGGTAAAGATAGGTGGGAGATACAGGATGCTTTGATGCATTTTGAACTGCAACCAGAATATAAGAGGAAAAATGAGAGACTATATGAGCCATTAGGAGATGAAGATGAGTAACAAAGGAAGAGAGATAACCATAACAGCACTAAAATATGATCCTCAAGTTAAGGCTTCTAAGCCTCATTTTGTTGAGTATAAGCTCGAGGAGACTCCAGGTATGACACTCTTTGTAGCACTTAACTACATAAGAGAACATTTAGATTCCGATCTTTCATTTGATTTTGTATGTAGAGCAGGGATCTGTGGAAGTTGTGGTATGATGGTCAACGGTAAACCAAGGCTTGCTTGCAGAACTTTAACTAGTGAGTTTAAAGATGGTAAGATACAGCTACTCCCGATGCCGGCTTTTAAACTTCTAAAAGATCTATCGGTAAATACCGGTGAGTGGATGAATGGTATGAGCAAAAGAGTTGAAAGTTGGATACACTCTACCAAAAAAGTTGATATCGCAAGACTCGAAGAGAGAGTAGAGCCAGAATCTGCTCAAGAAACTTTTGAACTAGATAGATGTATAGAGTGCGGTATCTGTGTAGCAGCTTGCGGTACAAAGATAATGAGACCTGATTTTATAGGTGCGGTAGGGCTTAATAGAGTTGCTAGATTTGAAGTGGATGTTCATGATGAGAGAACTACTGAAGATTTTTACGAACTGATAGGAGACGACAATGGCGTTTTTGGCTGTATGACACTTTTGGGATGCGAAGACAACTGTCCCAAAAACCTACCACTTCAAACCAAGATAGCCTACATGAGAAGAAAACTTGTGGCGTTAAGATAACTATCAACATTCCCGAGAGTTAAAACTCTCGGGATTTGCTTAGGGAAAACTTTGGAAATCATAGAAGACTATTTTTTGCTATACCATGGCAAGCTACATCGGCATAAACATTGCTATCTAGATATAAAACCTAAAGACCAAGAGACTTTTTTAGAAATTTGTGCTATTTTCTTATCAGTCAATAGAAAGAATTTTCAAAAGTTTATAGCAGTTCCCACATTTCAAAAACTAATAAAAAAATATTTTTCAAACTCCATGGGAGAAATGGATGAAATCTATGAATATCAACACAATATACTTTTGCATTTAAAATCAACTCCAAACAACATAAAAACTCTAAAAGGGCATATAAAATTTCTTAATCAACAAAACATCATAACTTTACAAGAGTTTAATAAGTTGGAGAATATACTTGATATCATCAAACTTAAGCCGATCAAGATTAACAAAGAAGAGGTGCCACACAAAATAAAAAATGAAACTTTTTTAGATAAGAAAAGGATCTTGCTTGACTTTATAAACAACCTCAAAGAGTTAACAAGCATTAAAGATATCGAAGATATCATAAAAGAAAAAACTTTTTCCATAGGAGTAACAGGCATCATAAACTCCGGCAAATCAACAATGCTAAATGCTCTTATAAAGAGGGATATTTTAGGGACTTCGGTAGTTCCTGAAACTGCAAATCTTACAGTATTGAAATATGCAAGAAATCCAAAAGCAAAGGTTACTTTTTGGAATAAAAGCGAATGGAAAAACATAGAAGAAGAGGCCAAAAAAGAGAAGTCAATACAAAAATTTATCAACGAAACAAAGGATATTTTTAAAGAGCGCATAGATAGCTTTATCTTAAAAGAGAGTAGAGTCGAGAGTGTAAACTTGGAGGAATTGGTAAAATATACTTCAGCAAATGATACTTCAAAACTTTGCAATCTTGTAAAATCCATAGAGATACAAGATGATATAGAGTATCTAAAAGATAATGTTGAGATAGTAGATACACCAGGGCTTGATGACCCTGTTATCCAAAGAGAAAAGATAACAAGAAGATATCTATCTAATTGCGATGCTTTAATGCACCTTATGAATGTTAACCAAGCCTCAACTGCTGTTGACATAGAGTTTATAACTGATACGATACTCTATCATGATATATCAAAGTTGATAGTTGTACTTACAAAAACAGATACCGTTGATCAAGATCAGCTCAACGAGGTTTTGGAGTACACAAAACTAAGTATAAAAAAGGCTCTTCAGCAAATCAATAAAGAGAATAAACTTGATTTTTTACTATCAAAGATTGATTTTATACCTGTAAGCGCTCTATCAACTGAAGGTATTTTGCTTCTTGATAAAAAACTAAAAGAGTTGCTTTTTGGCAAAGACAATCAAAAAAATAGCGTATTTCTTAACTCTGTAAAACAGAAACTTTTGCAAGCGATAGAAAAAGAGATACATAATGTCTCTTTTAACATAGAGCTTCTCTCAAAAAGCAAAGAGGAGCTAGAGAAGATGTTAAAAGAGTTTGAAGATATAAAAAAAGAACAAGAGAAGATGTTAAAACAAGCGACTTTCGATATAGAGATTGAAAAAAAGATACTCCTTCAAAAGACAAAAAGCATTCATAAGTGGGCTATTGATCAATTTGACAATCTTGCAGAAATCATATCTGTTAGGATAAGTGATGATGTTAAGTATGTATTAAAAAGTAAAAATAAAAAGCTTGATACAAATAGGATAAAATATATCTTTGAAAATGGAAAAAAAGATGGACTTATTGACATCTTTAGGGACTTTAACTACGCCATAGACAAAGAAGTGTCTCTATCAAAAGAGAGGCTCCTTTTAAAACATAAAGAGTTACACATAGACGAAAAACACCCTTTAAAAAAACTATCAAGTCTATTTATTGATGAAATAGTTTTGGAAAATGATAAAATTATAATAGACAAGCTGCTATCGCTTGCCAAAGCAACAAAACTAAAAAATTTTGATAGTTTTAGTAGTGATCTATCAATGAGCATAAAAGAGTATTTTTCAAAACTTAAAATCTCAGCAGAGGAGATACTTAAAAATATCGAGAAAGATAGCATCTCGCACTATGAAGATGAATTACGCCATCCTTTAAGAATTTTACAAAAGAGCTATAAAGAAAAAGAAAATATGTTCAAAAAAAGCTTATCTAACTCCATAGAAAATGAAGCTGAAAAAGAAGAAAAGATATCAAAACTTTACAAAAAACTAAACAAACTAAGATCGCTAAAGAGTGAGCTTAGCAAGGTGCTGATTTGAGTATTTTAGAAACTTTTGCAAAAGAATTCAACGATATCAACAATAAAAAAATTGAGCCTGGTAGTACATTAAACCAAAATATAGAATTTTTAAAAAATGAACTTTTACAAGAGGAGTTCAATCCCAGCACAACACTTAAAAGCGTACTAAATAAGCTTTCCATCAGGGCCAGAGAACCTATGAAAGTAGCAATAGTCGGTCAGTTTTCAAGTGGCAAATCAACTTTTTTAAACGCCCTTATATCCAAAGAGATACTGCCCACAGGCATAACTCCGGTAACATCCAAAGTAAATTTTATAAAATATGGTGAAAAACAAAAACTTGAGATAACATACAATGACGGTCTGACAGAGTTTCACTCTATAGATAGCTTAAAATTATTCACCGACCAAAGAGAAGGCATTAACGATATAAAATATATCACACTCTATATGCCACTTGATATATTAAAAGAGATAACTTTTGTAGATACCCCCGGGCTCAATTCACAATCTGCGGATGACACAAAAACCACTTTAAATGCTTTAAAAGATGTTGACGGCATCATCTGGGTAACTCTGATAGATAGTGCCGGTAAATTTAGTGAAGAAAAAGTGCTAAAGGAGTTTTTAAAATTTTCCAATATCAAATCACTATGTGTATTGAACCAAAAAGATAAACTAAATGAAGATGAAATAGAAAAAGCGGTTTTATATATAAAAGATAAATTTGGCACATTTTTTGATGAAGTTGTACCGATATCAGCCAAACAAGCACTCCTAGCACGAAAAAATAGTAAAAAAGAGATGGCTAAAGATGAGATAGAAAAGATAACAAACCTTTTTAGAGACTCTCTTAAAAACAGCATACCGAGTAGCATATCTTTTTTCTCAAAAGAATACGAAAACTTTAGAAATAACATATCAAAACTACTTGTATCTGATAGCTCCAAACAGATGGAGCTCCTTGAACTATCAAATATAAACACTGTTATAGATTTTATAGAGGTGCAGATAAGACCAAATGCCAATAAAGCAAAAGAGGTATCCATAAAAAAAGATATGAAAAATATATGTGATATCTTAATGGAACAGTACAAGATTATCATAAAGATAAATGACAAACTTTTTGAAATATTAAAGGACTATGAGGAGAAATTAGACGAATACTCTAAAAAGATTAAAGAAAAATACAGAGATATCTTGGAGTTAAACTATAACGAAATAGAACATATCATATCTTTGATATCTGATGAGATATATAACAATCTAATCAATATAGAAAGATACCGCTATGTAAGAAAAAAAAGAGTATTAGGGCTCTCTAAAGATATAGAAAAGATATCATACAAGATACCATGGTTTGATAGCGAAGCAATATATAAAAATCTTTTCTATGATGATGACAAGATTGACAAAATGTTAAAAAGGGTGCTAAAAGAGTTAAAAGATGTAGAAAAGAGTGCTGTAAGTGACATATTTGATCTCTATAAGAACTTGGAGCTTGAGATAAAGTCATGGCAAAATCTTTATGAATTTACATCAAAAAGTAGAGAAATAGCCAGCGATAAAGAGTTTGCAGAGTTCAGGAAGTTTGCCTCAAGAGTGTTTGAAAATATATTGCAAGAGTTTTTAGAGGCAGATTTAAAAAGAGTTGCAACAATCGAGCATGAGTTTGGATATATCAAAGGTGCATTGGAGTTCAACTACAAAAATGCTACAAAAACCACAGTAGCCTTTTTTAAAAGAAGAATTTTTGAATCTATTGCATTTTACGAAGAAGATCCTCAAAGCTACACTATCTACAAACCTACAAAGAGCGATATAGACAATCAAATCAAAATTCATTTCTCTTTTAACAAGCTTGATACTCTCATAAAATCAAAAAGGAATTTTTTGTATAAAAATTGCGAACTTCTACAAGAGGAGTTTAAAGCCATAGCCAAAAAGAAAGAAGAGTTTATACTAAAAAAAGAGAAAATTCAGAAAGAGAAAATAAGCAAGATAGAGAAGATCAAAGCCTCATTCTAATCCTCTATCTTCTTGTATACACTCAGTACCGATATAAAAAGCGTCGTTATAGCTGGACCCAATACCATGCCCCAAAAACCAAAGGTTGAAAGTCCTGCCAAAATAGATAAAAATATCAAAAGTTCATTTATAACGGTTTTGGTTTTAAAAAATCTCTCATTTATATACTTGATAATCATCGGCTTTATAAAAGTATCAGCCACTATAGATATAACCACTATCGAGTATGCTGCAAAAAAGAGAGCCTCTTTTAGGTGACCTGTAGCTGCCTCATAAAGTGAGATAGGAAGCCACATTATCGCTCCTCCGATAATTGGTATCAAAGATGAAAATCCATAAAGTATGCCAAGCAAGAGACTGTCATAACCATATATTAAGCCGATAATGGCAAATAAAAACCCCTCAAGTATAGCCGTAGTTAAAATAGAGTAGAAAACTACATTCATCACATCTGTTATCTGGGCAAATATCTCATCAATCTCATCTTTTCTCATAGGCAAAACACTTTTAAAGTATCTTGTCAACTCATCGGCATAGTAGTTGATAAAAAAGAAAAATATAACTATCAAAAACATATCTTTTAAAAATCCTGCGCTCATTTTTCCAAACTGTGTAGCATACGGAAGTATCAAGCCACTTATGTGCTCAACACTTATCTTGGATATCAATTCATCAAAACTACTTTGAAAGTAGCTTAAAGCATCAGGTAACTTATAGTGCAAGTTTGTTAAATAGTTGGAAATTTTCTCAATATAGCTCACATCAAAGTGATTTATATACTGCACAAGAGTATTGACCGAGTATATAATAGGCACAAAAAACAGTATCGACATCAAAAGTGTCGAGATGAGACTCCCTATGGCTTTACTTCTTGTGATGATTATAAATCTTCTTGTTATGCTATATGTTGCGATGCTTAAAAGCATGGCTATCACCATTGTAAGTAAAAAAGGTTTATAAAGATATGCAACCAAAACTGCCAAGAGCAGGGTCATAAGGGTTAAAAAATTTTTATCTTTCTCGTGCACTTTAGTCCTTTAAAATAGCCTATCTTTAGCCTGGAGCTTAAAAAGCTCGTAAGTTTTTGGGGTTGCGATTCTACCTCTTGCGGTTCGTTCTATATAGCCGTTTGCCAAAAGATAGGGCTCTATCACATCCTCTATGGTTACCTCATCCTCACTTAGAGCTGCTGCTATGGTATTTAGCCCCAAAGGTTTGCCTCTTGATTCTAAAAGAATTTTCAAAAAACCTACATCAAGTTCATCAAAACCCATATCATTCACGCCAAGCTCATCAAGTGCAAAAGAGGCGGTTTTTAAGGATATTTCATCTTTACCCTCCACTTCTGCAAAATCTCTTACTCTTTTTAAGAGCCTAAGAGCGATCCTAGGAGTTCCCCTACTTCTTTTTGCTATCTCTTTCGAGGCATCCTCCCGGCATCCTATATTTAACTTTTTTGAAGCCCTTTGAACAATAGTCGATAACTCATCTTCACTATAAAACTGCAACCTAAAATGCATACCAAATCTATCTCTAAGAGGCGAACTTATCATACCGGCTCTTGTAGTAGCTCCAATGAGTGTAAATCTTGGTATATCTATCTTTATAGTTTGGGCTGCAGGACCGCTACCGATGATGATATCAAGCCTATAATCCTCCATCGCCGAGTAGAGTATCTCCTCTACTGCCGGTGAGAGTCTGTGTATCTCATCTATAAAGAGTATATCTTTCTCTTCCAAATTTGTCAAAATTGCAGCCAAATCTCCCGCTTTTTCTATCATAGGGGCAGTAGTTACTTTTATATTTGCTTCCATTTTATTTGATATGATATAGGCAAGGGTTGTCTTTCCAAGCCCGGGAGGTCCAAAAAAGAGGGTATGATCCAACGCCTCATCCCTTTTCCTGGCAGCCTCTATAAAGACTCTTAGGTTTTTCTTTATCCTCTCTTGTCCTATATACTCTTCCCAAGAAGATGGTCTAAGAGTTACCTCATACTGACTCTCATCAGCAAATTTTTCTATCTCTACTACTCTTTCCATCAGTAACTATACTCCTCGCTAGGAAAAGCTTCACTTTTAACTTCATTTCTAAACTCTTTTAAAGCTCCCCTTATAAGCTTTGCACCCTCAAGATATCTTTTTACAAATTTTGGCTTAAACTCATCAAAAAAACCAAAAGCATCACTCCATACCAAAACTTGCCCGTCAGTATCTTTTCCGCTTCCTATGCCGATAGTCGGAACTTTTACACTTTTTGTTATCTCTTTGGCTGCTTCACTCTTTACACCCTCTATGACTATACAAAAAACTCCCGCATCCTCCAAAACCTTAGCATCTTCTATCAACCTTTTTATATCCTCTTTATCTTTTCCTTTTATCTTGTATCCGCCCTCAGCTCTTACAAACTGTGGCATAAGCCCGATATGCCCCATTACAGCTATGGAGTTTTTAGTAAGTTCTCTTATAACTTTTGCCTTCTCTTTTCCCCCTTCAAGCTTTATGGCATCCGCCCCGCTCTCTTTATATATTTTTACTGCGCTTTTTAGTGTCTCTTTTTCATCAATATAAGAGCCAAAAGGCATATCGCAAATAACCAAAGAGTTTTTAACACCTCTTCGAACTGCCTTTGTGTGATATATCATCTCATCCAGCGTTACTGAAAGAGTATCTTTTTCCCCTCCAAAGCTCATATTTAAACTATCGCCGACTAATATCATCTCAACTTCACCGTCAAACAGCTTTGCCATCAAAGCATCATAAGCGGTTATCATAACTATCTTCTCTTTTGATTTCATAGCCTGTATCTTAGAGATATTCATCTGTTGTCACTTCCTAAAATTATAATTGATTACCGATTTTATCTAAAAAATGATATAATATCAATTGAATGACAAGAAAGGGCATATTATGGGTGTAAAAGAGAAGCTTTTCGCAGAATATGATTATGATATTGTTGATGAGTTTATAGTTCACTACTCTGTAATGGTCTATCAAATGGAAAATCTTATCATATATTTAGCAAAAGAAGAACAATATAAAAGTAATATAGAAGAACTTTTCAGGATAGCTCATAATATAAAATCAGCATCATCTTTTTTAAAAATAGAGCCTATCGTTAAATTATCCACTCTTTTAGAAGAGGTCCTAGAAGAAGCCAGGGAGCTTGAGGGTCCGGCAAATGATGATTTTATCGATTGGTTACTTGAAGTCAAAGATCAACTAGAAATATATAGCAAAGATTTGGAAAATGATGCAGAGGAGTTTAGTGACTTAGATCCTAAAATCATAAAAATTCCTACAGAATTGGAGAAAAAATAGTTGAAAAAATTAGTAGCTTACATCACCTGTGCATACCCTGATAAAAATTTTACGGAAGATCTCATCCTCTCCTTAAAAGAAAACGGAGTTGATTTTGTAGAACTTGGTGTTCCTTTTTCGGATCCTGTAGCTGATGGACCCGTGATAGAGGAGGCAAATCTAAAAGCACTTCAAAACGGCTTTAGGATGAGAGATCTTTTTGAAGTTTCACAAAAAGTTGCAAAAGAGATAGATACTCTTTGGATGGGATACTTTAACCCCTTTTATAAAAATGGTGTGGATTTTCATATAAACAAAGCCAAAGAGCTTGGTGTCAAAGGCTTTATCATACCTGACTTGCCCTATGAGGAGGCTTGTTCTTACAAAGATGAGTTTGACAAAAACGGCATAACCCTTATAGACTTTGTAGCTCCGACTGACTCAAAAAAGAGGATAAAAACCGTTACGAAAGATGCAAAAACTTTCATATATCTTGTAGCTTATGCGGGCATAACAGGAGCCGGTAAAAGTGAAAACTTAAGCGAAGTTATCGCAAATATAAGAGAAGTTAGTGATACGGAGATCTTTTTAGGTTTTGGAGTAAATGAAAAAACAGCAAAAGAGAAGTCAAAAAATGTTGATGGTGTTATCGTTGGAAGTGCCTTTGTTAAGATACTATTAGATGATAACTTGACAAAGAGCAAAAAAATTGATAATATATTAAAACTTGCTTCTTTCATAAAAGCTGAGATAAACTAAGCATCCCTTTTGGGAGTGACTTGGCTTCGACAGGAGTAGATGAGCTTTAGCTTCATGCCGGTCTGAACAAACCGTAAAACTGTTCCGTTAAAATTAAACGCAAACAATACAAATTACAGACCAGCGCTAGCAGTAGCGTAAGAGCCTAACGGCCGGTCAGTCATATATAAACTTTTGCTACCGAAGTTTTATATGGCTTAACACCTGAAGGTAGCTTAAGATGAAAGCCGCCCGACTTTCATCTGACATCTGAGGGCTTTGGAGCCAACTTTAGCAAAGAGTTGGATTTCCGAGATTTTTTGCACCTTAAGCATGTATCAAAAAGCTATTGCGGATCTACTTTTGGACAGGGGTTCGATTCCCCTCACTTCCACCAGATACTCTGCTTTACTCTTTAAAAAATATTGACATTAACACACGCTATGTGTTATAATTTATCGCTAAAAAAAGGATAAATATGGTAAGAAATGGAAACAAAAAGATAAGAACCAATGTCTATCTAAATGCCGATATAAAAAGTCAAGCTCAGGAAATTTTTAAACAGTATGGAATGGGGCTAAGTGACGCTTTCAATATATTTTTAGCCCAGTCTGTTTTGCAAAGAGGTATCCCTTTTGAGATTAGGATACCCAATGACGACACAGCACAGGCTATAAAAGAGGCAAGAAGCGGAAAAAATATGAGCAAAGTAAATTTAGATGAACTCAAAAAGGTAGTGAGTGCTTGATATAGAAGTTCACACAGCTTTTAGCAAAGATCTGAAAAAAGCTAAGCTAAACTCGTCAAATATAGCTAAACTTTTTGCCTATATTTCGCTACTTTTAGAGGAAAAGGCTTTGCCTCCCCTATCAAAAGATCACGCATTGCTTGGAGAGTATAAAGATACCAGAGAATTTCACATTAGTGGCGATCTAATAGTGATATACAGGATTACCGATTTGACACTACAGTTGATACGAATCGGTTCGCACTCTCAACTTTTTAAATAGGAGCATTAAATTGTATTTAAATATTTTTATATTTTTTGTAGCACTCATTTTTTTTAGTGGTTGTGCAAATAATGACCAAACTTTAACGCTACCAAAAAATTATCAAGCAAAAACTGCTACTTATACTTCAAAAAACAGCTCCCCTGATATATCCGATACCGGATTTTATCCGTCCACCAATATATCTCAAAATAAAAAACTTTACAATAAAAAAATGGAAAGCAAAAAAGAAAATGGTATAGTTGACTTTAAAGGTAGTGGATACATCAAAGGGATAGTAGAAAAAGTTTACTACTCTAAAAAAAGAGAGGGATGGGTTTATCACATAAAAGGTATAGATTTAACACACGGAAAACTAAGATATGCTTATGTTCTCTCAAACAAAAAACTCGCAAATCCAAGAGATAGCGTATATGCCATTATAAGTGATGG
>Ga0256840_1003420_pt1 | contig 12838 bp, 14 predicted proteins | sample 355202metaG_FD_185969 | JGI IMG/M metagenome (GOLD analysis project Ga0256840, IMG submission 185969) | Hydrothermal vent microbial communities from Mid Atlantic Ridge, Atlantic Ocean - 355-202 | ecosystem: Environmental > Aquatic > Marine > Hydrothermal vents | place: Atlantic Ocean: Mid...
AGAGATAATTTATATATTAAAGATATAAATATTATATAATAAAGATATAAAAAGGAATTATTATGGCTAGAAAAGGCATACTTGATAATATAAATAATATAACGGATGGTGCTAGTTTAAAAGAGCAGATACAAAAGAAAGCTACTGGCACAAAGCGAAAAGCCAAAGCAAAACTTATTCATATAGACCCAGAATGGGAGGAAGCTATCGCCCAATACCAAGATGGCACGCTTACAGCATACATACGATTAGCCATTAGAGAAAAAATGAAACGTGATGGAATTTTATAATGGATGAACTAACAGCATATGAGAAAGAAGCCTTACTTCAACAACTGAAAGTTAAGTGGATTTATAATTCTAATGCTATTGAAGGAAATACCCTTTCAGAAGGTGATACTTCTTTTATTATTGAAAATGGATTAACAGTACAAGGAAAATCCCTTTCAGAACATAACCAAGTAATAGGACATATGAAAGCTCTTGATTTAATCTATGCCATGCTCGAAAAAGACACTATTGCAGAAGATGATTTATTTTTACTCCATAAAGCTATCCAAACAGAAATACTTATTGACTATGAACGTCCTAATGGAGCCTACAAAGAGATAGCCAACGGCAGATGGATCAACATAGATGGGAAGAATCAACATTTCTATTATCCTCTTCCCGAGGACATAAAGCATTTGATGAATTTATGGTTTAGCAAGTTTAGTAGCATCTCCAAAGAAATCTCCTCAAGAGACGAAGCGATTAAAGTCTATGCAGATATGCACATATCTTTCACAAGTATTCACCCTTTCCATGATGGAAATGGCAGACTTGCTAGACTCATATCAAATTTACCCCTATTAAGAAATGGTTATTTACCTATTATTGTTGATTCTAAACATAGGGCAGAATATATAGAGTTGCTATCAACATATAATCTTTCATCTAATCAACTAGATAATACTACTACAAACCTAATAGAAACCTCAAATGCTTATTTAGATTTAATAGATTTTTTTAAAGATGAGTACAAAAACTCTGAAGAAATTTTAGCATCATTAAGAGAAAGTAAAAAAGAGTTAGATAAGAAAAGAAATAACAGAAAAAATATTAAAAGGCAAGACAAAAGGACTTAAAAAAGTAGATATTTATAAAAAATTACGGGACATATTTATATATTTACTATATATAATTTATATATTTATTATATAAATAAAGTCTTTATTGTAAATAAGTTGCATTTTTTCTTTGTTATAATATAAAATATCAAAGAAAAAATGCTATAATTACAGTACCAGACGGTTTTCGTGACCAGAAAAAAGGCTCAGTTACTCGAAAGAGTAATTGGGCCTTTTTTCGTTTAAGCATCTTTTTGTTATCATTTGGTTATCAAATTCTTAAAGTTCTCATTTGAGAGTTTTAAAAATTTGAGTCACGAAAATCGTCTGGTAAACTTATTCGTGACTCATTTTTAATCCAAACAAGGATTAGAAGATGGCGAATCTTCCCCTAACCTATATTTCCAGTGTTAGCCCAACTCGTACACAAGGCAATACCACCATGTTGTGAGTGCAGCGTTATTTCAACCCCCTTTAGCTGCTGCACTTAAAGAAGTACTCTTAACGCACATGCCCTCACACACCCTAGCTTTTGATAGTAAAGACCAATTTAAAACACATCATACCTATGAACCTACACCCTCAGTCATAGACACTGCTCTATTTCTACGCTTTAACACTAAGAAATTTACCAATATTCTTATTTTTGACATAGATTCCTTTCCCCAGTTCGATTATAAACCCACTTTATCTCAAATGCATGAACACTTCTATAATATAACAGGATTTGAACCTACCTGGACAGTAGCTACCGAACGAGGTTACCACATAGGGGTTGTGCTAAAAGAGGGGATATTTAATACCCATAAAGACAACCATACCCCTACCAACCAATACCAAGCCCTAGTTAGACTAAAGCAACACATCTCTACAGACATAGATGCAGATGAAAATGCCTCTAACCGTACTGTAGGCATCTGGAGAAATCCTCTAACACACAAACATATCTTTACAGCAAAAACCTATGCACTAGAGGATCTACTCTCTGCCTTTGATATTCCACTAAAAAAAGAACGTCCTCTTTTTATCACAGGTCAACTACTTTCCAATAACGCTAATCTCACCATGAAAAAAAATCCGCACAATAAAATCTTAGCCGCTATCGATGCAGGCTTTTATGTAGGCAACAGAAATAACCACCTCTTTGCTTATGGCTATAAACTACTTTTTGAAGATAGGAGTGCAGAACACTCACTTGAGTCTTTACTTTTAGCAGAAAATAATCAACACTCAGAACCACTTACTGCCTACGAAGTAAAAATGATACGCAAATCCATTATAAAACTTCTTCCCACCATGTATACATCTAACACAATGAAACAAAGAGGCAAACTCTCTGATATCATGTGGAAAAACAACATCCATGGTATCTCACAAAGAAGAGCCTTTGCAGGATGGCACACCTCTAAAGAAAGGCGTACAGCTACCTTAAATAAAATCACTCAATCCTTGGTAAATGCTCTAGATGCAGGAAAATCACTCAACACCCAAAGTCTAGCATCACAAGTACAAAAATCTATAAAAACCATCCAACGGTATGAACAATCCTACAACCTAAACAGCATCTGTTTCCTACAATGGCACAAAGCAAATACAAAAAGAGCACATTCCGCAAAGAACCTCCACAAAATAGATATTAGACCGTTTGTCCAAAAGGAACTCATGGTTACCCTCTGCACCCAATTTACCCCTTTTGTAGCCTCTGAAGCAATCTTATCACAAGACCATACTAGAAAAATACGCTATCTTAAGGCTCTTTACCCACTGATTGCCTAATTTCAAAGGGAGTACTCTGCTCAATTTTTACCTGTTTTAGGCATATCTAGGGTGCAGTGCATTTTTTTAAGGGGCTTATTTTGGCTTCTATGAGGTACTTTTGTGTAAAAAAGGTTAATTATGCCTATTTTAACCTCTGTATCATAATATCATCCCTCGTGTTGGTGCATCTACTCTTATCTCTTCATCTTTAGCAACGATAACATCGTTCCAATCTTGCCCTCTTTGTTTTGGTCTATCCTCTCGCACACCCTCTAAATCGCCATCTAATTTCATTACTATCTCTTTAATCTTATTGGCTATCTTGTCTCCATCCTCATCGTTATCCACTGCAATTACAATGGGTGATGTACTCTGTTCAAAGATGGCTTCTAGACTCTCCTCTGTACTCTCCCCAATGCTTCCCATAGTGCATATACAAAAGGTATTTACAAGGTGGTTTAGTTCTAAGTAGCTTTGCATAGCTACAGGGCTTGTAAAAATCACAATTTGCTCTGCGTCTTTTATGTTGCCGTACGTAAACACACCCTTAACACTTCCCTTAATGATATGCTTAGGCTCTCCCTCTTTCCACTTCTCAATACCACACAAGCCGTTTACATCATTCATAGAAAAATAGAAATAGCCATCTTTCCCAAATTTTACATGAGGTGATTTTATGAGACCATCAAGCTTCTTTAATCCCCACTTTTTGTCAATACATATTGGATTAGTATCGATACTATCCCATATCCTCATCACACTTCTAGCGTCTTTAGTAGATGGTGCAACGATGATACTTTCTTTTGGCTGCGGATTGTGCAGCCACGCTCTGCATCGTTTCTTGATATCTCTTAGCGTCTCGTTTGTGCGGTTCCGCATGAAGTCAATAATTGTACCCTTGTCTCTGTCATTTTGTGGATTAAAATAGACATAATGGCTATCGCTCTTGTCCTTGGCGATGATGATTTTGTCTCCATCCTCATGAACCATGACGGGGGCATTTGTGGATGATGTAATCTTGTCCCTGGTATAACCAAAAGTGCTGGAAAATTCTGCCAAGTTAATGTTCGTTTTAAACTTGTTTAGCTCTTGCCTAGCCTTATCCTTTGCCTTACTTATTAATCGTTCAGTGCTTGTTCTAGTTGCTCTACTAATGCTTTGTTTGAGGTAGTCAAACTTGTCTCCAAATTGTTGAAAAATTTTGACAATATTGGTTCTAGCACTTCCCCCAAGTCTTTGCTCTGCGGTGGATTTTTCAATAACGTTATAATCTGCTGCTGTTGGTGTTGTAGTGTCTTCAAGTATGCTATCAAGCTCTCGCTTTCTTTGTTCTCGCTTTGTATAAGCTCCGTCAATTTCTCTTGATAATTTCTGGTCAAACTGCTGCTCATACTCTCGATGCTTTTTTCGTACTCGCTCGATAACGCTTCCATACGCTCCTGCTCGTTCTGCCGTTCTTTCTCTAAGCTTTCTAATTCGTCCAATAGCTTCTGTTCTAACTGTGTCATCTGTACTATTTCCTTCCTCTTTTTTTGTAGGTGTAGGCACTGGTGCAATCAAAGGTATTTTATAGTTAGCATACCCAATATCAAGCCAAATACAAGGGTGGTAGGGAGAAGAAACATTAGTAGTTTTCTCCACTGTCTCATCTCCTCCAGTGTCTCTTGTTCTTGCTCTTTCATCATCTGCTTGAATGCTTTGTGATTGGCTCTGGCTAATTGGCTCATCTTTGCTTTTGCTTTTTCTTCTATATTTTTCTCGATGCGTGTGAGACTGTTGCTCGACGATTCTATCAAGCTCTGCTCTAACCGCTGTAAGCTCTCTAGGAACTCCGTTTGCAACTGTTCTTCCGTCTCTTTCCGCTTTTGTCTCAACTGCTTCCCAACTTGTGAAATCTTCTCCATATATAAGTCCTTTTAATCTATGTGTTTTTCCATCCTCTCCTACAACTGCTATGTACTCTTTACCTTCTCTTGTCAGTTCAAAACCCCACTCTTGCAGCTGATAGATAAGTTCCTCTCTTGAGCTAAGTATACCCTCTTGGATAAGTGGCAGCAACGCATCATCAAAGGACTTTCTTATATCTGTTTTTTTTGCATCATCTCTCCACTTTGGTGGGCGTGGTGTTAACTCTCGGCTGTCCTTGTAGCTTGTGAAGCCATATTTTAGGTTGATGTATTCTTGAAAGAGATCCTTTTTAGCAAAGTCACGCTCCACAAAATAGGGATTAAAGGATAGACCTGTACTAAGTTCGAGGCGTGGGGCGATGTAGTGAAGCTCCGTTCTGCCCTTATCCGTGTGCATTATCCATGATATGTTGTAGTTATCTCTCTGAAGTCCTGCAAAAAAGGTTCTTTCAAAATCGTCCATAATGCTCTGCAATATTGCATCCTCTAAAATAGACTCCTCAAAAGACAAGACACCAGAAGACCATGACCACGCTTGTTTTTTAGAAGCTATGTCAATGAGTGATTGAGTGATAGTGGCATCGCCACGTATCATCTTGGACGTTCCCTCATGGACACGTTCATTAAGTAAGTACAAAAATGTAGCTTTTGCTCCTCCTGCAGTGCGTCCGCCTTTAAAAGTTTTAGCAATCATAAGGTAGTTTTTAAATCACTCTCGATGCGTAATAACATCGCTAACACTTGTCTATCAAGTGCCTTGTTTGTGTTGGCATATTTTGCCACCTGGTTGATGTTGTTGCCGATACGGTGGAGTTCATGAAGCAGTCTTCGTTCATAGCTTAAGTCTTTTATGGTTGCGGTGGTAAAGGCTTGTTTTAGCATTTTTGAGACGGTTAATCCGTTCTCATTTGCTACGCGTTGGGCTGTCTCATACAAGGCATCATCAACTTTTGCACCAATGGTCTTCATATATGTATCTCCTATTTGTTATGCTTTCGTAAAGGGCGTAGCCCGTGGGTGGTGTTAGGAGGGGTTACCCTCCTGCAAGAGACGGTCAAAATTAACCGATAGGTTAACTTTTGAGTAGTCTCGCTTAAAAGTTATAAAAATTTATGATAAATTGTATCTAAAATACTATGATGTGTCAATAGTTACGATTAAAAGGAAGAAATATGAGGATTTAAGCTATCCTTTGTATATGCTATAATACCACAAAAAAAGGATAGCGTACATGGCACGGAGACTTACGGCAGAAGAGAGACTTGAGAGGTTGGCAGCAGAGATGAACAAGACCAAAAAAGAATTGGCAGAAAAACGAAAAAAAGATATGCAAGCCTTGCACCTTTTAGCAGGTAAAGCGATAGTAAGATATTTTCAAAATGACAAAGACACCGAAGAAGATGTTTTAGCTGCTTTAAATAGTCTAGGTACTAAATACCTATCCACTACAGATTTAAAACGTTTTTCTGTGTTACTCGATAGTAAGAATATTGACCTAAGTCCAAACTAAGTAGAGAAAAAGTAGGACTTTTTTCTTTATTGCCAAAATTGCGTTAAATCTTTACTTTTCTGAGGAATTGATATAGCTAGATTAAGATAGCAAAAACGATATCGTATTTACTATACTTTATAAATTTTTTGCTTGTAAAAATATATTGGAGTTCAGATTTAAATTTTGGTACATATAAAACATATACATTTAATTCATATATTTAGTCAGGTATACTTCTAAAGTTCTAGTTATCCCATGATTAAAGTAGTATATAGTTTTAACATATTGGGGAGCTATATTAGATTTAAATCTAAATTTATCCTTCATTAAAAGTGAGAAACTGTGTATATTTGTTCAATTAAAAAGAATTCTGAAGTATCTGACTTAAAATCAAGACTATCGAATGCTGTTGAAGATACTACTGAAACATTAAATATACTAAAAGAAATGTTAAATTGTGACCAAATAGAACTTCTTTTTTATGATAAAAAAAACTTTTCACTCAAAGATATTTCGAATGGACACACAACGAATACAAAATATCTAAGCAATAAAAGCTTACTAGGATCATGTTTTCTAACACATAAATCATTTGTAAAAAATGATGTTATTAATGACAAAAACTATGACATTGCTCTTGATAACCCTTACAAAATAAAAATGACTTCTCAATTACTTTTATGTCTTCTTATTGATAAAAGAGTACTTGGTATTATCCGTCTTTCTAACCATGAAAAATTTAGTAAACTTTTTATAGACAGGATACGATTATTTTCTCATTCATTCAAGGATATATTTTTAAATGAATTATACAAAGAACAAAACACTACTCAAAAACCTGCATTTAGTTCAAAAACAACTGAGGTATATGTAACATTAAAAAAGATAAAAGACCTTTATAAAAATTTGTTAAAATATACTGATCATCCTGAAGTAAAAAAATTAATCTCAAATGGAGATGAAAATGTCGATACCATATTGGAATATGTAAATCCCAATATAGATAACGTATCGAGAGTGAAGAAAAATCTTAACAACTTGAGAAAAATAAACCGCACCAACACAGATAATATAAAAATTCGTATTCTTATCGCAGATGACGTTAAAATGAATGTCAAAATTTTAAATGCTATGCTCATGAATGAAGAAATAGAAGATATTCAATTTGCCTATGATGGTATAGAAACTCTAAGTAAAATGTTATCATCTTATAAAAGTACAAAATATATTAATGTTCTATTTTTAGATCATCATATGCCTGGAAAACTTGGGGTTGAGATAGCAGAAGAGTTAAAACTTAAAGAAGAACGTCTTTTTATCGTTTCTATTACAAATGATCCAGATGCTATTGCAGACAAACAAAATCTGTATGATTACCACATTTCAAAACCTTTTATCAAAGAATGTGTACATAATGTATTTACACAAATACAAGAAAAATTTCAACACATGCATGCATAAGATTAAAACTTAAAACTTGATATATAAAGTTATCTTAATGTATAATCCTTTTTATGATTAATTTTAAGTAAAATACCTTCACTTACCTTTTAGTCATTAAAATATTATCTCAGGAGAATTCATATGGAAAATATAGAAGAAACACTAAAAGATATTCTAACTTTAAACGGTGCGATAGCTGCATCTATCGTAGACTGGAGCAGTGGTATGGTTTTGGGCACAGAGGTCAATAAAGAGTTTGATATAGAACTTGCTTCTGCAGGTAACTCTGAAATGGTTAAAGCAGAAATGGCTACAATTAAAAGTCTGGGTGCGAATAATGAAATTCAAGATATACTCATTACTCTTAATGATCAATTACACATCATTTATATTATAGAATCTAATCCTGATTTGTTCATCTACATTGCCCTTGATGAAAATGCAAATCTTGCACTAGCAAGAAACAAAGCAAAAAATGCAGCAAAAACACTTATAATATAACCTCTTTATGGTTTATCCCGCAAACTATGCGGGATATTTATGCAGACAATAGATTTTAACTGCATAAATTCTATTAAATACCGAACCTATACAATCACTTTGTAAACATCCTATAATTTTTGACAAAAGTACGATATAATATTCACTAGATGATTATTCATCAATTTAATACTAAAGGAGTTAACCATGGCAATGGACATTGGAAAACTAACATCAGAAGGGGCAGAGTTCTTAGAGAACTACGTAAAAAAAATGAATTTAGAAGGTGCAGTTATAGCAACATCTGAAGGACTTGAAATGGCAAGTTATTTTACGACAAGCACAGATCCAGAAATCACTTCAGCCAATGCAGCAGCACTACTTGCGACAGCAGCAGGAGCACTATCTGATCTAAGCAAAGGAGATTTTTCTGAGATGATAATTTCTTCAAGTGATGGCTTTATCTCCATTAAAGACCTTGGTGATGATATAGCACTAGCAATCTTAACACCGCAAAGCTACAAAATGGGTGCATTGACACTTGCATTAAAACAGTTTGTTAAAGATATTCAAGCATTCTAGAATAAACAAATAACAAAGAGGTTTTTCTACATTTTGTAGAAATTTACATTTAATTATTTAAGTATCTATTATTAGGCAATTGAAGGAGATGAAGACCATGGGAGATTTGAAAATGGCAAAAGATGAACTAGCAACGTGTATTGAAGAGATGAAAAATGGAGATATTGATGCTGCAGGATTTTACAAAAAACTAATGAGTGTTTTAGCACACTTAGACGTGAGCAATGAAGACCTTAAAGGTATAACACCACAACTCTTAAATTTTGTAAATGGTCTTATCAGAAATATGAGCAAATAACCACTTTTTTGAGGAAGGGGGACTTTCCTCAAGATATTACATGTCTTAAATTGCACACAAAGGATTACATCTTGGAGACAATCAATGAAAACCAACTTTTGGAAGAATATTCTAAAATATTTGTACATAATAAACATATAGAAGCGCTCTATATTATTAATCTTGAAAAAACAAAAGTTTTTCATAAAATTATATCTGATTTCAATAATCACAATGAAATGCTTCCAATTTTTCAAAAAATACTAAAACTCCTTAAAGAAGATAATATAAACCTTTTATATATGGAAAGTGACTATCAAATTTTTCTTAAGCGACTAACTTCCAATGAAAATATGATTTTAGTTGTCATTGCTGACAATCAAGGAATATTGGGAAATATTTTTAGTCTATTAAGAAAAATATAAAGCACCCCCCCCCTATATATTATGAATAGCACTATAGAAGATAGAATTGATATTAATGAAAATACTCTTATTCTAAAAACGGAAATAGTTAAAAAAAACATATTACTGTCTACACTTTTATATGAAAAGAACCTTGACAAAACAATAATCCAAACTTTCTCATCTTCTACTGATGGAAACAATAGTGTAGAGGCGCTTAAGATGTTTAGAACTAAGATATTATCACAATTTTTTCAAAAGTTACAAAGATACAATAATAATATAGAAAAAGCAGCACAGGCTCTTAAAAAAGAAATAAAATCCATAGACACTTCTATACAGGAACCTAGTATACTGCGTACAAGTAAAGAATTATCTACATTTTGTAAAAAAACCATACAAGAAAACGATATTCTTGCAATTTCCATTTTCACTAAGGAAGATGAGTCCTCATTTTTCAAGAAAGACTTCCTGCAGATAGAAAATAGCATAAAACAAAACATATACAATGCCCAACAATACATAGAAAAACAAGAAAATAATATAGAGCATTTAATTGGTAATTTTAAACAATTAAGCATCATTATAGAAGAATATCAATTATTTTACAAAAAAACAGATACTCTAATTATTGTTATCGCAACTCAGATAGGAAAAATGGGACAACTTGTCAAAAAAACAAATATTATCTTTAAAACATTAGAAAACTATATTTCATAAAATAACCTTTTACACAAAGAAATCAACAGGGGAAAGAAAGGAGAGATGATTATGAATACTGATTCAGAACATTTAATATCAGAGATACAAAATATCAATAAAAAAGAGGATCTTATCCCTATTTTCTCTATGGTATCAAAAAAAATAATCACTGCGGATGAAAGATTTTTATTGGCTCCAGAAAAAGACCAACATATACTCTATGACTCTAACGGGAGCATACTAAAAAATATTAAAATACCAGAAGATACTAAATCAATACTCACAATTACATTAAAGTCACAGTACTCTATGATTATAAATAATGTAAATAAAAGTCTCATTTACTGTCCAAAAATAGATAATCTTTCAAATAAAGAAATAGAAAATATCCTAATGATTCCTGTTATTGTGCCAAAAATAAATATTTATCTAGGAACAATAATTTATTATCACACTAAAGGTTCAAAAGAAGTTTTTAAAAAAAATACGCTAGAAAAAATTGAAAAATTTATACTCTTTTTTTTAGAATTAGTCACGAGATATAAAAGTAATTTATTAGGTATCGAAAAAGATTATTTCCCAGCTATTTGCAAAGATATGGTATCTAAACTAGAAACAAAAATAGAAACTTCTCAAAACTTCTTTGCAACGATGGTTCATGATATACGTACACCAATGAATGCTGTACTTGGTTTCTTGCAACTTCTTGAAGAAGATGAAAAAGACACTGAAAAAAAAGATTTTATACAAACTGCTATTTCAAGCGGAGAAATGATTACACTCATTATAAATGATTTACTAGATCACAGCAAACTAGAATCTGGTAAAATAGACTTAAATACACATTATTTTTCAATTATGGAAATTTTAGAAAAAACAGCAAAACTTTTTTTCCATACATCTTATAAAAAAAATATAAAATTTATTACATTCTTTGATCCAAACATACCTTATCTTATATATTCCGATTCTTACAGAATTAAACAAATACTAAATAATTTATTAAGCAATGCTTTTAAATTTACTCCTGAAGGAGGAACGGTTAAATTTGAAGTATATTATGAAAAAGACGATGATGCTTTACTCATTAATATCATTGATTCTGGTATTGGTATAAAAGAAGAATCCCTAAAAGATATTTTTTCACCATATAAGCAAGCAAACAAAAATACCTCTAGCCAATATGGAGGTACTGGTCTAGGGTTAGCTATCTCGCAACAGCTATCCGTTCTACTGGGAGGATCATTAAATGTTAAAAGTAAAGAAGGAAAAGGAAGTAAATTCTTTTTTGCGATCCCTTCTCAAAGTATTCCTTGCACTCCACAATCTATTAACATTCAGAATAAAGACGAACTAAATATTATGATATTTGAATTAGATGTCAATGATGAATTTTATCAAAGGTTAAAATGTTACCTTACACATGCAGGATTAAAATATACAATTCTTAATTCTAAATCACTAGACATATTATCCAATGAAAATAAAAAAAATGAATGCTTTTTCCTAATAACAAACAACACCTTTTCAAAAAAGTATAAACTAGACGATACTTTTAATGAATCTACTAAAAATATTGTTGTTATAAATACAGACATGTCAACAAAAATGGCATACTCCACAAAAAACATATATAGTATAAATTTACCTATGCTGCCAACAAAAATATTTAATGCTGTAAAATACCTTACAGAAAGAAAAGAAGTCTCTGTCGATAATATTAATAAGAGTATTTCTACAGAAGCAAAACATATTCTTATTGTTGATGACAATGCTATTAATTTAAAACTTATGAGAGAAATTATTCTAAAGCTTAATCATATTCCATATCTTGCAGAAAATGGGAATATTGCTATGGATATTTTACAAAAACATGAAAATATAACATTTGCCTTTGTTGATCAACATATGCCAGATATCAGTGGTACAGAAACAATAAAACAAATACAAAAATACAAGCATTTAAGCATATATGGACTGACTGGTTCCGATGATATAAATACAAAACAAGAGATGATAGATTCAGGTGCCATTTCTGTCCTAATAAAACCTCTTGATTTAAATGCCTTTAGAAAATTGCTATAATATAGAATGCAAATTATGTAAACCACCAAACCTCGCTCTACTCGAACGTTTAAGTTTCGCAACCAAATTTCTAACCTTAAACGAAATCGAAAAGCACGCTATAGTCGCAATCTTTACTTTAAGGTTTGGGTTTTTGGAGGGTTTTCTTAAAGGATTTATTTTCCTGTAAATTTATAAAGGTGTTAATGTCTATTGACGTATATAATTTTAAAATATTAATATACTTTTTATATAAAATATATATAATATACATATCATTATGACTAAGGATTTATATGCTCATTGTAATATCACATCAAAAAGGTGGCGTTGGTAAAAGTACCATAGCTTGGAATCTTGCAACGGGGTTACAAAATAAAAAATATACTATTGAGTTGGTAGATTTGGATGTACAGCAAACCCTCTTCTACACAAATGAAATACGGAAACAAAATCCTAACCTGAAACCTTTACCAGTTAAACGATTTGACAGTGTGAGTGATTTTAAAATATATATTCAAGGAGATACAGAAAAAAGAATATCTATTGTAGATGTAGGTGGATTTGATAGTGATATGGCTAGGGTAGCAATTGCATCAGCAGATTTAGTCATTACCCCAG
>Ga0256840_1003421_pt1 | contig 12838 bp, 8 predicted proteins | sample 355202metaG_FD_185969 | JGI IMG/M metagenome (GOLD analysis project Ga0256840, IMG submission 185969) | Hydrothermal vent microbial communities from Mid Atlantic Ridge, Atlantic Ocean - 355-202 | ecosystem: Environmental > Aquatic > Marine > Hydrothermal vents | place: Atlantic Ocean: Mid...
TAATTTAATGGTTGACAGCCAAAGTTAATAATTATTTTTGTTTCAATAAGAAAGAGATTTAATTTATTTCACTGAAATCTGCCTCTTCTAACCGGAATTTTTCATTAAACTTCAGAATGAAAGTATTTTTGTTCTCAAAGCCGTTGTTCAGCCCGGTTCTTTTAAAGTTAAATTTATAAATAAGTCCTCTTCCGGAAGGAAATGCATCTTCCGGTGATAAACAAAACTGAAATACTCTTCCGTATTTGCGAAGTGCATTTAAAAAGTAAACTGTTATGTCGTAACCTCCGAAAGCAAATTCTGATGGTTCGGTTTTATAAACAGTTCTGTAATTTTTTATAAATTTTTTAACTTCGAATGTATTGTAATTTATATAAGACGGAGATATGAAATTAAAATCTAATTTTTCAAAATAATCTGAATTAAAGTTCTGAAAGTTAATCCATTTTTTGGAGCCTATAAGTACTATTTTGTATTTATATTCATTTTTGGAAACTTCCGCATAAAATTTGTCAATAACCTGAGTAACAAATACTTCATTATTTGAAGGAATGAATACAACATTCTTATATCCGGGCTTTAAGAATTTGCTTATTTTTTTCTGCATAGCATCCAGCATCTCTATATCTGTATCATATTTCAAAATTTTCAAAACTGATGTGTCTGACAATATATTAAGTGTATCATCGGCAACGTAATTGTATCTGAACCTGTTAATGAGTTTTTTCTGCTCTTTTGTGCCGTTATGCACTAAAATCAGGTTTATACTGTCATTTTTTGTTCGTAAAAGCTCGGCTGCTCTGTCAATTTCTGCTGTTATTGACGGAGTAACCTGAAAAATAAAGGGGTTGTTAACAAGCAGAGTATCTTTTTTTGACAAAGGAGATATTAAATTTATTTTATGCTCTTCGGCAAATTTGCCTGCGATTTTTACATTTTTTGAATATACGGGACCTATTATAAGGTCTATATCGGGATAGTTTAAAGAACTCATTATGTTTCTTACTTTATCACTGTTGTTTTCAGTATCGAAAACCGTAATATTTACTGAGAGTCCTTGTTTTTTGACTTTGTTTAAGGCTAATAAGACCCCTTCGTAAAATTCAATAAAACGTTTTGTGTTTTTAAAAAACATAGGGTCTTTTTCCTTGTTGTATCTGCTTATGTAATTAAGATTTTGTTCAATAAACAACGGCAGAAGTAAAACAACATTAAATGTTTTGCCTTTTTGATATTTGAAATTACTGCAGGGAGTTATTCCCGGCTCGGTAAAATACAGAGGATCGTTTAACCCCGTATTAACTGAATCTGCAGTATTTTTATCTTCCGTTTTGCTGTTATTATTGTCGTTTGTCGCAGATTTTTCAGGTATTTTTAACTTTTGCCCGGTTTTTATTCCGTTTTCTGCTTCAGGGTTTAATTTTATAAGCTCATCAACAGAAATTCCATATTTTCTTGATATTGAAAAAAGTGTATTTCCGGCTTCAACAGTATATAAAAAGAAATTATTACTTTGTTCTTCTCGTTTTTTCTTAAAAGCATTAGGAATTTTCAGAATTTGACCTGCTTTAAGACCGTATTTTACTTCAGGATTGGTATTAATAATGTCTTCAACCGTAACATAATATTTTTGCGAAAGCGAAAACAGTGTTTCTCCCTTAGCAACTTTATGGTAAAAAAAATCAGGTGAAGTATCTGTTTTCAAGACTTTATCGTTAAAAGGAATTTTAAGAAGTTGTCCGGATTTTATTTCGTCAGAATTTAAATTATTTGCCTGCTTGATATCTTCGCTGCTTATTTTATATGCTCTGCTGACAGAGTAGAGTGTTTGTCCGGGTTCAACTTTATGCAAATAATATTTCTTCCCGCTCAAGTTTACAATTTGGTCTGATATTTTTACTTGTACTTGTCCGAATATCGGAATGTTAAACAGTAAAACAGCAAAAAATAATATGCCTGATATTTTTTTCATGTAAAGTTAAGTGTATGCTTATTAATTAGTATTATATTATTGCTTTTTATAAAAACTTATTTTGCTGTCAATTTTTGATGAAATAAAAATCCAAATCATTAAAGTTACAAAACTCAATATTATTAAAGTTGTAAAAATTTTTACGAAATCATTTCCCGAATCTTTAAAAATCATAAGAGCTAATACAGAAATTACCGGAAGTGCCGAAATAAAAGCGAATAATTTCCCTGTAAATTTGTATTTGTAATAGTGCACCGACATTATAAACATTGCAAGTGCCAAACATAACCATTTAATACGAGTGATTATAAATAATGTTTCAACCTGTTTAGAAAAACTCAGCCGATTTACCAGCAACTCTGATATTTGAAACATTTGAATATTTTCAATTATATCTCCTGCTAATGCAATAAACGAAAAAATAACTCCGAGAACATAGATGTTTTTTTTCTCCGTCATTCTTATATTGTGAAACGATAATATTAAAAGAGCCGTGTAAAAAAGCATATATGCATAATCAATTATATTTTGATCTCTTACGCCCTTAAGCTCGGCTTTCTTAAACTCATTGTTTTCCGTAAAAATATTTTTCACGTCTTGCTCATTTTTTACAAATTCATATTCTATTATCGGAGAATTAAAGTTGCCTACTTGTCGAAAATAAGCATAATTCATAAGTAATGATAATATTATCAAGCCGATAGCTACATATTGAACTGAAGAAAAATGTTTCATAAAAGTTTGTTTAGACAAAGACAATCAACAAAAATAAATATTTAGGCGGGAAAACCTTCATTTTTATTAAAAAAAGATGCTTGTAAAAATACAAGCAACCTTTAAAATAAATAATATTATCCCTGATTTTTACATAATCGAAAGGTTCAGTTTTTTTTCTTCAATAAGTTTTCGTAAATTAATAAGAGCATATCTCATTCTGCCGAGAGCTGTGTTAATGCTCACGTCTGTCTGCTCCGCAATTTCTTTAAAACTTAAATTGCCGAAATGGCGCAGCAAAACAACCTCTCTTTGTTCATCGGGTAATATATCAACTAATCGACGAATCTCTGATGCAATTTGATCTTTAATTATATCTTCCTCAATTGTAGCTTCTGCAAATTTTTGTGAGTTAAAAATATCAATATCCGGATTTTCATCATTAGAATAAGTCGGCATTCGAGATTGCTTTCTGAAATAGTCAATTGTAAGATTATGAGCAATACGTATTACCCATGAAACAAAAATACCCTGTTCGTTATATTTTCCTTTTCGTAAAGATTTGATTACTTTTATAAAAGTATCCTGAAAAATATCTTCAGCTAATTTCTCATTCTTAACAATAAATAAGATGTAAGTGTAAACGCGGTCTTTGTGTCTGTTTATAAGTGTCTCGAGTGCAAAAGTATCCCCGCTCATAAATTGCTTTACAAGCTCTTTGTCTTTGAGTTTAGTTTTCATAGCATTCTTCTATTTTGATTAAATAAAAGTAGAATTTTGCTATAGGCAGAGATTTTAGTTAATAAAAATAATCAGATTCTAAGTAATAGTATATGCAAATATCAAATAATTTTCATTAAAAAAAAATATTTTTTGATAAGTGCATATCATTAAATTTGCAACTTTAAAAATTTAAATCGCAATTTTTGTGCCGAAAAATACTGTAAAAAATAAAGCAAAAGAGAACGAAAAAAACGAGTTGTTTTCAGAAAATATTGAGCTTAAAGGGGTTCGTGTTCACAACCTGAAGAATATAAACCTTTCGGCAGAACGCGATAAATTAATTGTGATAACGGGTTTGTCCGGATCCGGTAAATCTTCTCTTGCATTTGATACACTTTACGCAGAAGGACAACGCAGATATGTCGAAAGTTTATCTTCTTATGCCCGTCAATTTCTCGGAAGACTTAATAAACCGGAAGTTGATTATATTAAAGGCATTCCGCCGGCGATTGCGGTTGAACAAAAGGTTAATACTCGGAATCCGCGTTCTACGGTCGGCACGTCAACAGAAATTTATGATTACCTGAAACTTTTATATGCAAGAGCAGGAGAGACATTTTCACCTGTTTCCGGTAAAAAAGTAAAAAAAGATTCGGTAAGAGATGTCGTTAATTTTTTAAAATCGTTTCCTGAAGGAACAAGGGCACTCATACTTTCTCCTCTTTATGTTAAAAATGACAGAACCTGCAAGCAGCAATTAGAAATATTACAGAAACAAGGTTTTATAAGAGTTGAGTTTGATAATGTTATATTAAAAACAGAAGACTTGATAAAACAAAACAAACTCAAAAAACCTGAAATTGCAAATATTGTTATAGACAGGTTATCGGTTTCTTACAGTGACGACGGATTAGGCAGAATTTCTGATTCGGTGCAAACGGCATTCTATGAAGGTAAAGGAGTTTGCAAAGTAAAAGTATTTGTAAATGACAAAATTAAAGAGGCTGAATTTTCAGATAAATTTGAAGCAGACGGTATTTGCTTTGAGATTCCTTCAGTTCATATGTTTAATTTTAATAACCCGGTAGGTGCTTGCCCTGTTTGTGAAGGTTTCGGTAAAACCACGGGAATAGACGAAGATTTGGTTATTCCGAATAAAACTTTATCCGTATATCAGGAAGCTGTTGCTTGTTGGAGGGGTGAAAAAATGAGTTGGTATAAAGACCGCTTTATCGAAAAGGCATCAAAATATAACTTTCCTGTTCACAAACCGTATTTTGAACTTTCCGAAAACGATAAAAAGATATTATGGGAAGGAACTAAAGAGCTTTTAGGCATTTTACCTTTTTTTGAAAAAATAGAGAAAAAAAGCAGAAAAATTCAATATCGTGTGATGCTTTCACGATTCAGAGGAAAAACAGTTTGTCGCGAATGCGGCGGAACAAGACTTAAAAAAGAAGCTTCTTATGTTAAAATAGGCGAAAAATCAATCAGCGACCTCGTAAATATCTCAATTATTGAATTAAAAACATTTTTTGACAATTTGCAACTGTCTCAATTCCAACATAAAACTTCTGAACGCTTGTTAATTGAAATTAAAAACCGCTTACAATATCTTATTGATACAGGCTTATCTTATTTGACACTGAATCGTCTGTCATCAACATTATCAGGAGGAGAATCGCAGAGAATAAATTTGGCAAGTTCTCTCGGAAGCAGTTTGGAGGGGGCACTATACATACTCGACGAACCGAGCATAGGGCTGCATCCGAAAGATACGGACAGGCTCATTAAAATTTTGAAACAGCTTAGAGATGTAGGTAATACTGTGATTGTTGTTGAGCACGATGAAGACATAATCAAATCTGCAGACAAGATATTGGATATCGGACCGGGTGCCGGAGTTCACGGCGGAGAAATTGTTTTTTACGGAACATATAAAGAGATTATGCAAAACAACAATGTTGCGAAAAAATCATATACTGCCGAATATCTTCGCAGAGAACTAAAAATTCCGTTACCTGAAAAACGAAGAACTTCTGCTCGGTTTATAGAACTTAGAGGTGTTACTCACAATAATCTCAAAAATATTTCGGTTAAATTTCCTTTAAATGTTATAACGGCAGTTACCGGAGTAAGCGGTTCCGGAAAATCTTCACTGATAAGCGATGTGTTATATCCTGCATTAATGAGAGAAATTAACGATTACGGCAGAAAACCGGGAAATTATGCGGAGATAACCGGAGATTTAAAGCAAATTGATAATATAGAATTTGTAAGCCAAAATCCGATAGGAAAATCCTCGCGTTCAAATCCCGTTATTTACATTAAGGCATTTGATGATATAAGAAAACTTTTTGCTTCGCAGCAATTATCCAAAATTAACGGTTTTAAACCTTCGCATTTTTCGTTTAATGTTGAAGGAGGACGTTGTGAAGCCTGCAACGGAGAAGGAGAAATAACCGTTGAAATGCAATTTATGGCTGATGTGCATTTGGTTTGTGAAGAATGTAAAGGGAAACGTTTTAAAGACGAAGTTTTAGACGTAACATACAGAAATAAAAACATATATGACATCCTTGACTTAACTGTAGAAGAAGCATTTAACTTTTTTTCAGAAAATAAAGAAACAAAAAAAATTGCACAGCAAATAAAACCGCTGATTGACGTAGGACTCTCATATGTTAAACTCGGGCAATCTTCAAATACTCTTAGCGGAGGCGAAAGCCAAAGAGTTAAACTTGCATCTTTTTTAAGTAAAGAAAAAGCTCAAAAGAAAACATTGTTTATTTTTGACGAACCTACGACAGGCTTGCATTTTCACGACATAAACAAACTTCTTCAATCTTTCAATGCTCTTGTTGACAGAGGGAATACAATTATAATTACAGAACATAATTCAGAAGTCATTAAATCTGCAGATTATGTAATTGACCTCGGACCTGAAGGCGGAAACAAAGGCGGATATCTTATTTTCTCCGGGACTCCGGAGGAGCTTATTAAATGCAAAAAATCTTATACGGGTGAGTATTTGAAAGAAAAGTTTAAAAATTAACTTATTTATTTAAAATTTAATATGTCCATTTTTTGGTATAAGAATTAAAAAAGCTTATTCCGAATTTAAGGGTAATGTCAAAATTTGAAAGCGTGTTGTCGGCGGTTACGGCATAAACTCCGAAGCGAAAAAGGTCGCCTCTTATGCGGAAAACTTTTTCCAAGCCGGAAAACATTTCAAAATGATAAAACGCTTCGGACGGAATACTCATTGTTCCGGCTCCGGCAGCGACAGAGAGTTTCAGAAAATTTATACCCGGAATTTTGTTTAAAACAGCACCGTTAAAATGATGTATGTAATTAGCCGTAAAAAACTCGTTATTCGTAAAAAGCGTGGGCCCAAGCAGTTGAAACGACCTTAAAGGGTCTGAGAAAAAGTATACATCGGAACCTCTGAAATATTTATATTCCAAAACTCTTAAATTTGATTTATCTGTAAATATACCTGCAGAAACTTGCCAACGAAACGACCCGAAACCGGCAAGTTTGTGTTCGGCTTTTGCACCTGCTTCAATATATGTAAAATTTACCTCACTGCCGAAAATGTCAGGAATACCTTTTCTGTATGTAAAATTTATTTCAGGATAACCCATTCCTGTAATTATTTTTTTATTTCTGTCAATAATGTATTTTTGATTTATCCTGTATTTGAATGTGAGTTTTATTTCACTTTTTATATACCTTTCAAAATCAACGGGTTCATTTAATTCCCCGAAAACATATTCCGACCATTTTGAAAGTTTTAAGTTATTTATGGAGTTTTGGTCTGAGTATAAAAATGAAAATTCGGCGAAAAGTCCGTTTACGATTTCTATTCTTTGCCTTATTCTTATTGATTTTGTATTAACATAATTACTTCTGCTGAAAATTTGCTCCAAGGATGCATAATTATTTATTAATTCGTATGTATTTCCGACATCAATAAAAGTGCGAATAAATTTTTTAGGGTAATAAGTTAAACCGATACCCAGTTTTCCTTTCAGGTCGTTATTATTAAAACCGTAGTCAATATTTTCAGTTGTTTCAAGCAGCATTCCGTTTTTAAATTCTTTGTTAAAATAAAGCGGCAATTTATGCCTGTAACCTCCTATACCGAAAGGAACTATTTGCTCTAAAATACCGCCCGTGCGAAATTCCGTTCCTTTATAATGATTTTTTCGTCCCCAGCCTGCAAGGGGAGTATACCAATACAGTCTGTTAAAAATTGAGTCTTGCTTGTCAAGAAATTCATTACTTCTGTAATATTTTTGCAAACTGTCTGTTTTTGAAATATATTTCAGTTCTTCCGGTTTCAGAGCAAAAAGACGATTATTACTCCAAAATACGGAATCTTTTTCATATGCATCATTCGCAAAAGTTTTAACTTCATTATTAAATATTTTTTTATCAATTTCCTGATTAACAGCATAATCTTTATATTTTATTTTGGTTTCACCGAGAATTAAGTTTTTTCTGTGTTTTGCAGTATATACAATATTTATTTTTTCCGGGAGGTAAGTATCATCATTAAAATTTTCGTAATTAATAATAATTCTGAAATTTTTATAAAGCATCAATGATTTTTCGTTAATAAACAAATCAGCGGCAACTAAAGCCCACGAGACGTCTTCAATATAAATATTTCCGAAAAATAAAGCATCGGTTTTATTCAAGGGGGTAACTTTAATTTTGTAAATTTTCTTGCCGTTTTCGTTAAAACTCTCGATATATTCGTATCTATATGTCAATAACGAACCTGCAGCAATAGGAGATTTAAGCGGTTGATTGCATAACTGCGGAATATATATCAGATTTTTATAGAAGTTAAAAGAGTTTATAATGTTATCTATATCAAATAGGTAGGGATTTTTTGCCGCATATTGCTTAGGAGCAATATCGTTGTCTTCAATTCCTGCACGCATACTTACTGATCTTCCCGGAGGTTTTTCTTCAGAAAAATTATGGTATGCAATAATGTTTTGTTTAAACAAGTTCGGTTTTTTGAAGAAAACATCGGCAACATATTCCGTAAGGTTTAACCTGTCCTTTTTTATAATCAGCTCATTCGTTTCGTTTTTAGCATTGCCGGCAAACAAAGTATCTTCTGTTTTGTATTCTTTTTCAAAAGAAGTTTTGGCATATATCCTGCATTTGTAATTTTCAACCTTATTCAGAAAATACTTTCTGTTTTGCCGAACCATCGACATAATTTTTTTTGCTCTGTCTGTTTTATTTGCAACAATCTCAACCTCACCGATAGCCGAAATATTTTTTTTTAATTTTATGTCAATAATTAAATGTTGTTTTTCTCTTATTTCAATAAGTTTCTCAATATCTTCATATCCTAAAAACGAATAAACAATCAGATATGTTCCGGGAGGTAATTCTAAAAAATAACGCCCTTCAAAATCTGCTGAAACCCCTGAGGATGAATTTTTTACAAAAACAGAAGCAAAGGGTAGGGGATTGCCTTCTTCATCACTGATTCTGCCTGAAACAATAGCTGAGAAAGCAATGTTTAAATTTAAAACTGTCAGACCTAAATAAAGTAAAATTTTAGGCATTTTATATGGTTTTATTTCCGCTTATCAGATGCTCACATATATTAGTTTTGTTATATTTTATTTACTCTTAATTTTATGAAACAGATAAAATTTATTTCAATTTCCTTACAACATCAATTACGGTTCCGTCAACCCATTTTATTGCAGCGATAATTTCATCGGTGAACTCAGGCTTTTGAGGTTTTCCGCATATTTTTTCGGCTTCGTCTTTTAATTCTTCTATGGTTTTTATCGGTAAGCCGGAATTTTTACTTGCTTCAATTAAATCTTCACGCAGAGGGTTAATTGCAATACCTCTTTCGGTAACAATTACATCAATTAATTCTCCGGGACCGACAAGAGTAGTAACTTCGTCAACGATAACGGGTATTCGATTACGGAAAAGAGGCAAGGGGAGTATTACCGTTTTGCTGAACAAACAGTTTTGCCAACCGCCTATTCCGTGCATTAATAAACCGTCGGAATGTGTAACTACATTGCCGTTAAAGTTTACGTCAACTTCGGTAGCACCGAGAATAACAACATCTACCATGCCGGCAAAATTTCCCTTGTTGTGGTAATTGTAGCTGGTAAACGGACTTGTCCATGTATGATTAGGGTTTTCTCTCATTGAGCGAACGCCTTCGAGGTCAAAAGTTTGGCCGTCAAGAATATACTCAATCAAACCTTCTTCAAGCATTTCGACAAGATATTTATTGCTTCCGCCTCTGGCAAAACGAGCTATTATTCCCTTATCCCGCATTATATCACCAAAGTATTTGCTTACGGCAAGAGAAGTTCCGCCTGCACCTGTCTGAAAAGAAAAACCGTCTTTTATAATCCCTGCAGTTTCGCAAAATTTTGCCGTCATCTCGGCAAGCAACAATCTGTCGGGGCTTTTTGTAATTTGCGTAGTTCCGGAAACTATTTTATCCGGGTCGCCTGCTTTCTCAACTTTTACTACGTAATCAACATTATTTCCTTGTATTTGCCATGGTACGCAGGGGAATGGAATTAAATTATCTGTTACAACAATAACCTTATCGGCATATTGCGAATCGGCAAGGGCAAAACCAAGCAGTCCGCTTGCCGACGGTCCGTTAAGTCCGTTTGCGTTCCCAAACGGGTCTGCTGTTCCGGCAGCTATAATTGCTATGTCTATTTTTACCTCACCATCCTGCACGGCTTGATATCTGCCGCCGTGTGAACGCAGTATTGCAGTTCCTTTCATTCTGCCTTCAGAAGTAAATCGTCCTAAAGGTCCGTTCATACTGCCTTCAATATGGTGAATTGTTCCGTCTTCAAGATACGGTATAAGATGCTCGTGGCAAGGAAAAGATGCTGAAGGAAACCATCGTAAATTTTTAACACCCAGCTCTTTGGCAATATCAAACACTTGATTCATTACTAAGTCGCCGTTTCTGAAATGATGATGAGACGAAATGGTCATTCCGTCTTTTAGGCCGGCTTTTATCAATGCTTCTTTAAGGTTTGCAACTTGTTTATTTCCGTCAAGAGGATAGTCAGCATTAGTAGGTATTTTCGGAGCATGTTTTCTGTGTTCGGGCCTGTATTTTCCTACACCTTTATACGGAATATGCTTTTCTCCGTTAATTTCTGTCGGAACCAATCTTCCTGCTGCATTTTTAATGAGTTTTGACATATCAAATAATATTAGTTTTTATGAAGTATATTTTTGTTGCTTTTTTAATAATGAACTATCTGATTTTATGTTTTTTGAAATAAAAGACACAGTAATTAATACGATAACGAAGCCTGTCAGTGAACCTGCAACAGTATCTCCCACAAAATGCCAAGACAAATATACCCTTGAGTATCCTACCAAAAAAGCCGATATAAAAAAAATAAATTTGAGATATTTATTTTTTACGAATATTGCCGATAAAAAGAAAATAACAAAAGCTGCGGCTGTATGCCCGGAAGGAAAAGAGAAGAAATTTGCCGGTTCTGTTCCTTCAATCAAATGTAATTTATAATTTCCTTCATATTCAGTCTTAAAATACATAACAGGGCGGTAATTTCCGAAATACACATAATGTTTTAATATTTGGATAACCAAACCGGTTAAAATCAGAGAAACGGCGGAAATTAAAGCTTTTCTGTAACTTATAAAAAGCAATAAAACAACAAAAACTGCAGAAAATATACCGTCGCCGAGATATGTCCAATATTTGAAAAAAATATCAAAGAAATTATTATGAAATGAATTAATAAAAATATGTATTTCAACTTTGTCAAAATACAATAAAACTGCAGATACTATCAATAATACTGATATATAAGGAATTATAAACGCTTTATTATCTTTGAACAGTTGTTTCATAATTTATCATACAAAAATAATTATTTGGCTTTAAAACATATATTAAAACTAATTTTATTTATATTTTTATGCAAAATTTAAGTGCTATATGAAAAACAAACCGGTATCTTTAGTTTTATCAAGCGGAGGAGCAAGAGGGATTGCTCATATAGGCGTTATAGAAGAATTGGAATCGCAGGGTTTTGAGATTAAATCGATTGCGGGAAGCTCTATGGGGGCTGTTGTGGCGGGAGTTTACGCAATGGGATGTTTGGGAGATTACAAAAAATGGCTTTTATCTCTGAAAAAGACAGATGTTCTTAATTTAATGGATTTTACATTTAGTAAAAGCGGTTTAATAAAAGGTGAAAAAGTTTTTAAAACAATGCAGGAGTTTATTCCGGATAAAAATATAGAAAATTTGGATATTCCGTTTGCGGCAATTGCTACCGACATTATTAACGAAAAAGAAATTATATTTGAAAGCGGCAGTGTTTATGATGCAATGCGGGCATCAACAGCTATACCTACGGTTTTCACCCCGGTTAAAAATGAAAATACAATTCTTGTTGACGGCGGTGTGTTAAACCCTTTACCCTTAAACAGAGTGAAAAGAACTCCGGGAGACATACTTGTGGCGGTTGATGTTTATGCAGACATTCCTTTTACTGAAGAGAAAGAAGATACAAAAAAACAAAAATCTTCAAATAAGCTAAAAAAACTTAATAATCAGTTGAATATTTCCGCTAAACTTAAAATTATAGATTCTCATAAAAAAGACAAGCGAAAATTAGGGTATCTTAAACTCATTGATTATGCTACGCGCGCTATGATATTTAAATTATCGGAAATGTCCGTTCAACTGTACAAACCTGATATCCTGATTCAAATATCAAGACGCTCAGGCAGTACTTTTGACTTTTATAAAGCTGAAGAATTAATTGAAATCGGCAGAAAAGCAGCAAGAGAAAGTATAGAGAAACATATTAAACATTAGTATATTCAAATTATTTATTCTTCATGCTCAAATACTTGTCAGCTTTATCAAAATCAGGTAAGCCGTAACCGTATTTGTCATCAGGATTTTTATATTTGTCTGCAGATTTAATAACCGCATCAATAATTTCCATATTACTGCATTCCGGATGTGCCTGCCACAGACAAGCAACGGCACCGGCAATTACGGGAGCGGAAAATGATGTTCCGAATGAAAAAGTAACACCTCTTTTCGGCAGTAATACCCAAACAAAAGCACCTTGTGCCACAACTTCAGGCTTTACTCTGCCGTCTGCCGTCGGACCTAAGGAGCTGAAATTTGCAATTATTCCTTCGCCCGAAACAGCACCTACCGTTAAGCAGGAATCGGCATCTGCCGGCGATGTAATATATTTCCACGGCTCATCTCCTTCATTGCCTGCACTTGTTACACATAAAATACCTTTAGATGAAGCAATGTCAGAAGCAATTGTTGCAGGGGCAATATCTCCGTTCATATCATTGTATGTGAAACTTACCAGGGTATCATCAAAA
>Ga0256840_1003423_pt1 | contig 12822 bp, 17 predicted proteins | sample 355202metaG_FD_185969 | JGI IMG/M metagenome (GOLD analysis project Ga0256840, IMG submission 185969) | Hydrothermal vent microbial communities from Mid Atlantic Ridge, Atlantic Ocean - 355-202 | ecosystem: Environmental > Aquatic > Marine > Hydrothermal vents | place: Atlantic Ocean: Mid...
TTAACCTCATAGTAGTATAATAAATAAAATTTTATCCTATTAAAGGTATACCCATGATTAAACAGATTATGCCCCTCTCGCTTATCGTTGCTTTACGATTTTTTGGACTTTTCATCGTCCTTCCTGTTCTTTCCATCTACGCACTAGACATGCCAGGTGCCACACCCTTTTTAGCAGGTCTTGTAGTAGGTGGTTATGCCCTTACTCAAGCCGCTTTCCAAGTACCATTTGGGATGATGTCTGACAAGTTTGGACGGAAACAAGTGCTTTTCTTTGGACTTATCATTTTCATCATCGGTTCAGTCATAGCTGCACTTTCAGATGACATTTATATGCTTCTCATCGGTCGTTTCTTGCAAGGTGCAGGTGCCATAGGTTCCGTAGTCTCCGCGATGATAGCTGACCTCGTAAAAGAAGAAGAGCGTGCCCACGCCATGGCTATCATGGGTGGGACTATCGCTATGTCTTTTGCTGCAGCGATGATCATAGCACCTATAGTCGGTGGTAACTGGGGGATAGACAAACTCTTTTGGCTCACAGCCATACTCTCAGTCGCTGCCATAGCGGTGCTATTTACCTCCGTACCCAAGCCTCCACACATCGTACATACCTACTCAGAAGCTGAGTCGAAGTTTACTGAAGTGTTTAAAGACAAAGCACTTACACGTATGTACATTACCTTTTTGTTTCACTCTAGCATTATGACGATGGCCTTTTTCATCATCCCTCTTGTGATGACACAGTCACCTGAAGAAGGTGGTTTTGGTTGGGAAAAAGCTGAACTTTGGAAAGTCTATTTTCCTGCGATGATATTTGGATTCATAGCTATGGCACCTGCGGCTATATTTGGCGAAAAGTACGGCAAAGGTAAAGAGATATTTATGATATCTGTTGGCGTCATCTTCTTAGGTTTCTTAGCTATGGGTTTTGCTACTGAGGCATGGGTTTTTGTACTAGGTGTGGTACTTTTCTTCATAGGCTTTAACATGTTTGAACCACTATTACAAAGTTTTGTAGCCAAATTTGCTAAAGTACACCAAAAAGGAGCTGCACTTGGAGTGGCAAATACCTTTGCTTACACAGGCATCTTCTTTGGTGGACTATTAGCTGGGTGGCTCATGCAACACTATGACCGTAGTATACTAGCTATGGTCGTAGCAGGTATCTCTGTACTTTGGTTCATCTGGGTAGCTACCATGCCAAGCCCAAACAACAGAGGAAACGTCTACCTACCACTAGATATATTCGATAGAGACAAAGTGCATGCACTTACAGAACATCCTGCTATCGTAGAGTCTTATGTCAATGAAACAGAGCAAATAGCTGTAGTCAAATACGACAAAGACCTCATAGATGAAGATGAAGTAAGAGGAATGTTGAGTTAATGCCTGAATTTATCAAAGATTTAGAAATACTATTGCGAACGCACTCTGCATTAGTAGACCCTAAAAAAAGCTTGCATGTGTACTTCAACAGAACTGACTATGGCTGTGTCAAAGACTACCCTGTTGCCATCGTCCATGACCAAAAGCGTATCAAAGAAGAAGATGCATTACACTACTTCAAAAAAAACTACCTACTAGACGAAGATGGTTTTTCTTATGATGAATACCCAAAAGATGACCTCGAAAGAATCGCCACTTACGCTCCCAAATACATCCAAAATGTAGGATTCATACTCGCCACCACAAAAGACGTACCAGAGCCTACTTTTTTTAATAAGTTCAAAGGTGACTACTGGAAAAAGATACAAAGTACAGAAGGACTAGAAGCCGTCATAGACATCTCCTCACTCACAGTAGAAAGCACTGACTGTGAAGCCGAAGATGCCCTACGTGCCATCATACGAAAGCGTAAAGAAGTCCATCAGTTGAAGAAGATAGCGTTTGTGTGGATAGTAGAGATAAACGGCGAAAATGAAAACATACCTACAGTCATGAAACACTATTTTGAAGACAGTACGATGGTAGTGAAGAATGCTAGGAAAACGTATTATATGGGCTGGAGTGACCCGTTACAAGATATTAATATGCGGTATTTTGTTTGTCCACCTGAGTAAACTTACATTCCACAAATAGAACGATGATGTCCTCGAAAATTTTTTACCTTTTGTCGACAAATTGGGCATAGCCCAAATTTAATCTGAATAGCTTTTAATTTTGCTCCACAAGTATCACAAGTCCACACTTTTGTTTTAGAAAGTACATGTGTTGGACCTTTTATCAAGCAATAAATTGCAGGAAGAATAACAAAAACAAGAAATAAGATAATCATCCATATAAGTGTTCCTGAAAAATCTGTATGCCCCATATTATTAAAGCTTACACTCTCCAACATCAACCTCTTTATACTCCACACCCATCAAAGCACAAGCTCTTTTCATAATGCCTTCTTGTGTAAAGCCAAACTTCTCAAAGAGCAGTTCTGCTGGTGCAGAGGCTCCGAAGCTTTCCATGCCTAGTACGTCGTCTGCGTAGCGGTAGTATTCTGTGGCGGTGGCTGCTTCTACTGCTAGTACTTTTGTGTTAGCATTTATAACTCTTGCTTTGTACTCTGCATCTTGCTCGTTGAAGAGGTCGAGACAAGGAACAGAGACTACGTTTGCTTTGATGCCAAGAGGTGCTAGGTAACAAGCGGCTTTTAAACATGGCATAAGTTCTGAACCACTTGCCATGAGTGTGAGTGTTGCGTCTTCTCTTTCTTTCACTAAGTATGCACCTTTGCTTACTTCTCCAAAGTCACGTTTTGGTTTGAGTGTTTTAAGTTTCTGACGAGAAAGTACAAAACCATGTGGTGCAGTCTTCATACTAAGAGCCGTTTTCCATGCTTCTACGTTTTCTGTCGCATCTGCTGGTCTCCATACATAAAAGTTTGGCAAGGCTCTAAACTGGCTAAGTTGCTCTATAGGCTCATGTGTTGGGCCATCTTCACCTACTCCGATGCTGTCGTGTGTCCATACAAAAAAGTTTTGTATCTTAGAGAGTGATGCTATACGAGCAGCAGGTTTTAAGTAGTCAGAGAAGATGAAGAACGTCGCATTAAACGGAATGGTTGTTCCATAAAGAGCCATACCATTGGTTATAGCTCCCATAGAGTGTTCACGTATACCAAAGTGTAGGTTTCTGCCTTTTGGGAAGTCTCCCATCTCTTTGAGGTCTGTTTTGTTAGACGGTGCAAGGTCAGCAGACCCTCCTAAAAAAGAGGGGATGGCTGAGGCAATAGCATTAAGTATTTTACCATTTGAGTCTCTCGTAGCCATCTCTTTATCTGCAGAAAAGTCTGGGAAGTCAATGGCAGTAAAGTCTGGGTTTTGTAGGTTTTCTAGGGCTATGTTTTGCTCTATAAGTGGTGCTTCTTTATGTCTGTGTATCCACTCTTTTTCTGCTAACTCGCCCTTTTCTATGGCACATCTAAAACGTAGTAGTACGTCTTCAGGTACAGCAAAAGTCTCTTCAGGGCTGAATCCCTCTTTAGCCTTAGACTCTGCGATGATTTTGTCACCCAACGGAGCACCATGTGTATGGTGTGTACCCTCTAGCTCTCCTGCACCTTTACCTATGATGGTATTGGCAATGATGATAGTCGGTTTAGTGGCCGTTTTTACTTCATCTAGTACTTTTTCAATGTCATCATAACAGTGTCCATTTATCTTTTTTACATCCCAACCTTGGGCTTCAAAACGTTTAGCAACATCTTCACTCCATGCGATACTCGTATCACCCTCGATGGTAATGCAGTTAGAATCATAGATGAGTACCAAATCTTCAAGTCCTAAATGTCCAGCTAAAGCACACGCTTCGTACGAGATACCTTCTTGCAAGTCACCATCACCACAAAGACAATACACTTTGTGGTCTATCAGTTCACAAGTTTCAGAGTTGACTTGCTCTTTCGTGTAGGCTTCTGCCATAGCAAAACCAACGGCATTGGCGATACCCTGCCCTAAAGGCCCTGTGGTTATCTCTATGCCTTCAGTGTGTCCATACTCTGGGTGTCCTGGTGTTTTGGAGTCTAGTTGTCTAAACTGTTTTAAGTCTTCTAAACTTACATCGTAACCCCAAAGGTGAAGCAGTGAGTAGATAAGTGCAGAACCATGCCCACCAGAGAACACCAAACGGTCACGGTTGAGCCATTTTGGGTTCTTTGGATTATGGCTGAGTTTTTCAGAAAGAACAACCGCGATGTCTGCCAGTCCCATAGGAGCACCGGGGTGTCCTGAATTTGCTTTTTGTACCATATCTGCTGCTAAAAACCTGATGGTATTTGCCATTTTTTTACGCATTTTGTTTTGCTCTGTCATTACTGCCATGTGAGTCTTCCTTTAGTGGTGTCTATGTAAATATTTTGTGATAAGTGGGTTTAAAGCCTCTTGGAGCTTAGTGTCAAACGTTTCAAATCGTCTTTGTAAATCTTTTGCTAAAGTATCTGCTTCTTTTACAGTTTTCTCTAGTCCTAAAAGATTTACAAAGCTATTTTTATCACCATCATTGCCTGTAGGTTTTCCTGCCTGTTGGCTGGTTTGCGTTTCATCTATAATATCATCTTGTATCTGAAACAACAACCCAAGGTCTATGCCGAAGTCATAGAGTGCTTTTTGCACCTTAGTATCAAGTCCTACGATGACTGCACCCATCTGCAAAGAAGCTGCTATGAGCTTAGCTGTCTTGTTGGTATGCAGGAGTTTTATCTGTTCTATGTCAAGTGGTTTGTTCTCAAAGTAGCAGTCTATCGCTTGTCCAAGAACCATCCCTTGCCCACCACCGTTTTGAGCCAATAAAGTGATGAGTTTTATCTTGATGTCTTCACGCAAAGGTGCTTGAGAGATGTATAAAAAAGCATCTGTATTAAGAGCATCCCCTGCAAGTATCGCTGTAACCTCATCGTAACGTACATGAAGTGTTTTATGTCCACGACGCAAAGGGGCATCATCCATGGCTGGCAGGTCATCATGTATGAGTGAATAGGTATGAAACATCTCTAACGCCATAGCTACAGGTAAAGCCCCATCATAAAGCATAGGCTCATAGGCATCTACAATGCTTAAAAGCAACATAGGTCTAAAACGTTTCCCACCTGCAAGCAACATATCGCCCAGTGCATCTTCATACACAGGATGAAAACTTGGTGCTTGTGGTAAGTTTTCTGCTAAATATGTTTCAAACCTATGCATTTTAACCCTATGATTTTTATTGGTAAAATTATATCGAATTTGGCTAAAATGACGGTATGAATAAAGAAACAATAGCCACAACCGTTATATGGCTGAAAAGAATACTCGGATTTACTGCCATCATACTATGGACATACATCATCTACACCATCTCAAAATCCCCAGCTCCTTTTATGGAACAGGCACCCTATTGCATGGTCAGTACGATGATGATATTTGGGTTATTAAGTATGTCATATAAAGGGTTGGAGTATTGGGAAAGAAATCAAGCGTAGCGTCCCTCCATCAATCACGCAAAGCGTGCCTTGTCTCTATGAACGACCTTGAAAGCGAAGCGATTCGAGAATAGAGACGACTTTTGGTTACTTTTCTAGAAAAGTAACGAGAATAACAACGCCACGAATTAAAATACAAGGCAATTTCAATACATCAAGAAAGAAAAAATTAAACCTTACACTCCTTAGCAATAAAATCTATCTGCTCATCAAGCGATAACCCCTCAACATCCACCACCACATCAGCCAAAACCTTATACGCCTTTTTACGCTCTTTATACAATGCTTTAGCCTTTTTCTCATCAGAAAACAAAGGACGTTTAGCTAGCTTCTCTTTAGAGTTTTTAGCAGATTTAAGTCTATTATGTATCCACTCAAACGAAGCATCTAGTAGTACCACAGTACCTAGTTTCTTAAGGTTATTTACCTTGTAAAACCCACCACCACAAGAGATAAGTGTACCCGTCACACAAGACTCTATCCAGTCTGCTGTGGCTTGCTCTTGTTCTCTAAAGTAGGCTTCACCTTTTTTTTCAAAGATTTTTTTCACTTCTTTGTTTTCTTTGGACTCTATGAGGTCATCAGTATCTATGATGTAGGTGCCATACTTTTTTGTAAAAGCACGTGCAGTAGTACCCTTCCCCACACCCATAAAACCAATGATTATTATATTTTTTTTCATCTTATTGTATTCCACTTATTGGTGTTGTGAGGGCACAACACCCTACACCATGTTATAACGGTCGATAATTTTCTTAATTCTCTTACGTAAGTTTTTCAGTGCATCAACCGCATCTTTACCTTCTGCCATAAGTGAGTCAAACTCATCAAATTGTATTTTAGCTACCCAACCTATCTTGGTATGTCTTTTGATACCCACAAAACGTACTTCACCATAGTGTTCTTTTGCCATTTTGTAAATGCGGTCTATTCGTTCATCTAACGTTTTTGCTTCTTTGTTACTCAAATCTTGTCCTTTATGTTATTTAGCATGTCTCCTTAAAATGCAGCAAAGCTATATTTTAATTCCTTTCACTAAAGATATTTAGGCATAATTATAGCATAGTGCCATTACTAAAGGATTACAGATGACAAATGTACTGATAACTGGAGTGAGTTCAGGACTTGGGTTTGCACTGGCTAAAGCCTATTTAGATAAAGGGGATGCGGTGTATGCCATAGGTGAAAAAATGCCCAAACAACTTGAAAATAATCCTCACTTTTTCTTTTTCCCTTATGACTTAAGTAATACCTTTATGATAAAGTCTACCCTTTCAGAGTTTTTAGACAAGCGTTCTTTTTCACTGGTCATACTCAACGCTGGTGTACTTGGAGATATCAATACCTTGGATAAAGTAGAAACGTCACACATCAAAGAGGTCATGGACATCAACGTATGGGCAAATAAAGAACTCATAGACTTACTAGCTTCTGGGAGTACAGTACAGCAAATAGTAGGAGTCAGTTCAGGAGCATCTGTCAATGGCTCTAAAGGATGGGGAGCCTACTCAATTTCAAAAGCTAGCCTAAACATGCTAATCAAAGTCTATGCCAAAGAATTGCCAGAGATTCACTTTACTGCGTTAGCTCCAGGTATCATAAAAACACCTATGGTGGAGCATATCATAAATGAAGTAGATGACACAGTGTTTACCTCAGCTAAGACACTGAAAGAATCTCATATACAAACACCCTCTGAGGCAGCAAAAAACCTTTTGCAAATCTTTCCAAAACTCATGAACTATGAGAGTGGCAGTTTTTTAGATGTAAGAACCATGAACTAAACCCCAACAAGGATAAAAAATGAAAAAAATAATGATACTAAGTGGAGCAGGACTCTCTGCTGAGAGTGGCATAAGTACCTTTAGAGACTCTGATGGTCTTTGGGAAGGCTATGATGTCATGAAAGTCTGTTCCACCCAAGGGTGGATAGAAGACAGAGCCTATGTCACCAGTTTTTACAACGAACGAAGAGCCACCATAGCAGACAAAGAACCAAACCATGCCCATAAAGTATTAGCAAACCTTGAGAAAAAGTACCGTGGTAGAGTCATGCACCTTACGCAAAATGTAGACAACCTTCTGGAAAAAGCAGGAGCAAAAGAGGTCATACACCTACACGGCACACTCACCGACTTACGCTGTGAAGCCTGCACACAAACCTTTGGTGTAGGCTACGCACCCCAAACAGGCAATGAAACCTGCCCACACTGTGGCAACAAACGTGTACGCCACAACGTAGTCATGTTTGGAGAAGCTGCCCCAGAGTATGTACACATACAACAAGCCATCAAAGAGTGTTCACTCTTCATTTCTATAGGCACAAGCGGTGCGGTCATAGACGTCATACCCATAGCCAAAGCCTTTAAACACTCCATCATTATAGACCCCAAACGACAAAAGACAGTAAGCATGTATGACCCAAAAACCTACATAGATGAGTATTTTGAACATTTCATACAAAAAAAGGCGGGTGAAGCGATGGAAGATATGATGGCGATTGTTGATGGGTTTATGGAAGGGTAATAGATTTATTTTTTACTATGTTATTTTGATGATTTTCAAGAAGCCTTTTACCATGCACCACAGCAATAAATAAAACTCTCTCTTTGTAAATACTGTAGATGAGTCTATAACTATAGACAAATATTTCGCGAATCGTAGCATCATTAAGTTCTGGTACGACCCTACCTAATGTATTAAAGTCTTCTAGCACTTCAGCCTTTTCAAAAAACTTTGATACAACTGCCTTGGCATATGTAGGAGAATCTTTTTCGATATAGCTCGCAATAGACTCTATATCTTCAAGAGCTTCTTCTGACCACTCTAGTTTGAAAGCCACTTAGACATTCTTTCTTTCGCTTCTTCATGTGATGATAGTTCACCATTTTCTGCACGTTTCATACCATTTTTTATTTTTTCTACGACATAAAGATGATATTGGATGTCTTCATAAGTACAATTATCAGGAAGTTTGTCAATCATCTCTTGTGCTTCTTGTTTTACAGCTAACATATACTTTCCTTTTTATTATTATAGCATGATTATTTTACCTAAATAAAGTGTTTATCGTACCTTAATACTTTTTATAGAGTTTTATATATCTTCAAACTCATAGTTACATTTTCTTTCCAAATAATTTGATGAAAGTCATTTATTTAATCCTAAAAAATATAATAGTTTACGAATTAGCATAGTAGGAATACTTGAAATTGTCACTATAACAACCCACAGTAAGAAGTGATTACGCCATAATAAAGATGAAAAACTTTCTCTTGGATTAATACAAATCCCTTGTTCATAATCAAATCTTCCACCTGCATCAAGACAATTATCTACTTCTAAAAATCTAAGGGTTATTAGAAAAATCATAACAAATACTATTAACGTGAGTACATTTAGTATTATTAACTTTAGATTTCGCACAACTTACCTTTTCTCTACAATATAACTATAAAGATTATATCAAATATTGCATGAAAACAATATCAGGTACATATAAAATATCATTTTTGTATTTTATACAAGACCCATCAAACCCTAACCCTCATCCACTCCCCCTTATCAAACGTCTTCCACAACCAAACAGCTTTCACAAAGGTATCAGATATCATCGCGAAATACACTACCATTATGTTGTCAAAGTACCATGAGAGTACAAACGCAGGGATGATACGTACAAACCAGAGTGAAACAAGGCTTATTTTGAGCGTGCGTTTGGTGTCTCCTGCTCCTCTTAATGCTCCTGAGAGTACGAAGTTAAAGGCAAGTGGGATTTGTGAGAGTCCTACTATGCGTAGGTAGAGGCTGGCTTCTTCTATGGTTTGGGCATCGTCTGTAAAAAACCATACGATTTGCTCTGGCATAAAGACCATAAAAAACGAGAGAAAAAACATAAAACCTATGGTGTACTTGAGGACAAGTAGTACATCTTCTCTGGCTTGTAAAGGCTTTTTAGCTCCCAAACCTTGCCCCATGAGAGCCATCGCTGCGATGGTAAAACCAATGCCTGGCATAAAGGCTAAACCCTCTACGCGTAAACCTATCTGATAGCCTGCTAAAACCTCTGTACCATAGTGAGCGATGATGACCGTAAAAAGCATAAAACTTCCAAAAGTCAACGTACGTTCAAACGAAGCAGGGATGCCTACTTTTAAGGCTCGTTTCATGAGTGACTTGGAGTAGTGCCACATAGGAACATAGGGCATTTTTCTTTTTGTATATAGCCATGTATAGATGAGTGTTTCAAGTATGTTTACTATGACTGTAGCCAACGCTGCACCCATCACACCAAGCTCAGGAAAACCAAAATGACCAAATATAAACAGATAGTTCAAAAAGACATTGAGAAATATGGAGCCTATCTTCACATACATGGGGGTTTTGGTATCGCCTGCGGCGTTGAGTGCAGTAACAAAAACAAGCTTGACAAAGACAAACGGAAGCATGAGCGTGAGCATCTGCACATACTCTTCTCCTAAAGCCACGACTTCTGGCACTGTACCAAACCATACATAGACGTTTGATGACAATACATACCAAAGCAACATCATAGGAAAAGACAAAAACAGAGCAAACCTAAGTAAAGTAGAAAGACCTGTAGACGCTCGTGTCATCAACCCCGCTCCCACAAAACGTGACAACAACGCAGACGTACCCACATGCAGTAAAGTAAGTATGGCAAACATAAACGTAAGTGACTGTAAGCCCAAACCAACAGCAGCCACAGCAAACGCAGAGATGCGACCGACCATAATGAGGTCAGTAATCACTTGTAGCATATCTAGCAGTGAGTTGATAGCCGCAGGGATGGAAAGTTTGAGTATCTTTTGGTGTTTTTTAGGAAAATACTTTAACACTAGATTTGACTAATGTTGCTAACGTGTATCATGATACCTACTAAAAAAACAGAAAGTAGTGCCATCATCCACAAGATAGCCACCATCATACGCCCTTGTAAAAATATCTTCCTTGTTCGGTACAGTAACACAGGCACTGCTACAAAAACCAAGATAGTAGGTGCAAACGCGGTAATTTCGTTAAGCTCATACTTCTCTACTGAAAGTTGCGTGGCTCTAAAGGCTGCGTAGAGTATGGTGTACATGAGTGCTAAAAGTATCATCTGCACCACAAAAAAAATGATGTAAACACCTTGGGCATTTTGTTTATCGCTGTATTTTTCCATGTTAGTTTTCCTTGAGTACTGTCTGTATGGCTTCAACTAAAGCTTCTTTTTCTAAGGCACGGATAGCCCTGTCGTATGCTTCAAAGTCCAGGTCTTTTTTTAGCAATGCTTTTTGCACTATCACCTCTCCACCATCAAGCTCAGAACTCACCAAATGCACAGAAACCCCACCCTCATCATGCTCATCTGCGTAGGACTTTTCTATGGCCTTTAAACCTTTGTGTCGTGGCAGGAGTGAAGGGTGTAAGTTTATGGCTTTTACTTGTTCTGTAAACACAGGGGTTAAAATACGCATAAACCCTGCTAGTACAGTTAAGTCTGGGCTGTAGCGTTTAAGTGTATCTACCACCACCGCATCATAGGCTTCACGTAAGTCAAAGTTTTTAGGCTCTACCACACCGTAAGGTATGCCATGCTCTTGGGCTATTGCTATGCCTTGAGCATTTGGGTTGTTTGTCAGAGCAAACACCACTTCTACCTCTTGCTTATGTAGGGTCTTGACAATGTGGGCAAAGTTTGTGCCTTTGCCTGAAAATAAAATGGCTATACGTTTCATACTGCGAATTTTACTCTAATTTATTTCTAATTTACTTACTTCATCTATAATATCCGTAGGTAACATCGCATACGAAGCACCACTATAGTTATTTGCAGCCATGACCAGCGTAAGTGAAGCGTGCAAAGCAGACTCCAAACCTGTGTAGCCTTGGGCAAGCAGTGAGACGATGAGACCTGAGAGGACATCTCCACTGCCACCTTTGCTTAGTTTGGAACAGCCTAAAGGGTTGATGTAGAGTTGCTCTTCTTGCATGATGAGAGTATTTGCACCTTTAAGCAAAAGTGTTACGTGCGGATACTTGGCATTGAACATGCGTACCATCTCGAAGCGTTTACTTTGCACTTCTTCTACAGTGAATACCTCCCCAGTAAGTATCTTCCATAGTATGGTAAATTCTTTGGGGTGTGGGGTGATGACTATCTCTCTGTCTTTTTGTTCCAAGATTGACAACAACTCCTCACTCAAAAAAGCATCCGCATCTAGCACGATGGGTAGATGAGAATCTAGTACATACTTCTGTAAAAACTCAGACTCAAAGTAGCCACCAAGTCCCATGCCTATGGCTAGTGCAGAAGCATTGTCAGGTACTACTGTGGCGTGCATGAGATAAGACGGAGACGTGACTTGTTCATGTACCACAAGTGTTGTAAGCCCTGCACCAAAACGGATACACGCCATCCCTGCTATGATGCCCGCACCTTCTTTCTCTCCACAAAATATAGCCGCGTGTCCGAAGTTACCTTTGTGGCTGTTTTGTTTACTGCGTGAAGGGAGTTTAAGGTCACTTTCTTCAAGTACATAGGTCTGTGTTTGTGTCTCATAGACCGTATGGTTCACACCTAAGTTTACACAGACTACCTTGCCTACTGCATCTTTGTTTTCATCTAAATAGAGGGCTTCTTTTCTTGCTCCCATAGTCACGGTTATGTCTGCAATAAATGCTAAGGGCATATGCCCCTCACCGCTGACACCTGTAGGTATGTCACAGGCTATTTTGTAGCCATGAAAACTGTTGAGTTGTTGGACGATGTGTATCATCTCATCGTTTAAAGGTTTGTTGAGTCCTGCACCCAAAAGAGCATCAACGATAACATCAGCATCTTCAAGTGTATCTACAAACTTTACACCCACTTTTTTTGAACGTTCTAACTGCACCTTAGCCATTTCTGACTTTACGCCAAAGGGCAAAGACAAACGCACATCATACTCACCATGAAGCTGGCGTGCCAACACCGTACCATCAGCCCCATTGTTTCCTGTACCTGAGACTATGAGTACAGTGCTATGCTTCTGAAAGTTTTGACGTATATGTTCAGCCATACCTGCGGCAGCATGCTCCATGAGTATATCTTCTGTTAGTCCGCATGCTTCGTAACATCGTTTGTCTAAGCCATAGCAGTTTTCAAATACTTTTTGCATGATATCACTCCTTATCTATGTTTTTATTTTATCACAACTTAATAATCTTTGGATATAATTCTGCCACTTTGTTTACAACTCACTCTAAATATGCTAATTATCTGAGCCAAATGGCGAAGCTTTAGTGAGAGGAATTGAAAGATTGGCTTTGCCAATTTTCAAGGAGAAATCTATAACAGGAAGGGGGTGCTTTATTATGCCAGGAATTAAACTA
>Ga0256840_1003424_pt1 | contig 12817 bp, 8 predicted proteins | sample 355202metaG_FD_185969 | JGI IMG/M metagenome (GOLD analysis project Ga0256840, IMG submission 185969) | Hydrothermal vent microbial communities from Mid Atlantic Ridge, Atlantic Ocean - 355-202 | ecosystem: Environmental > Aquatic > Marine > Hydrothermal vents | place: Atlantic Ocean: Mid...
AAAACAAACTCCTCAAATTGTTGTATATTTGAGGAGTTTTTAATTTACTACTATGACTAAAATTGAATTGAAGAATAATGTTGAAAAAGCATTAGAAGAAATTCGCCCTTTTTTAATTAATGATGGTGGAAATATATCATTAATTGATATTGAAGGAAACACCGTAAAAGTGAAATTTTTAGGAGCTTGTACCAATTGCAATATCAATAAAATGACCCTTAAAAATGGTATTGAAGAAACTATAAAACGTCATGTTCCTCAAATTACGGAGGTTATTGCGGTGGTTTAATCAAAATCATTTTTCATCTTTTCATAAAAGTTTGTATATTTACACCATTACAAACTTAAAAAATGACCTATCAAAGATTATTTATTGTTGTTAAAAGAAATCCTGAGTAATTGATTTATTCCATTAAAAATGGAAATATATGTCAATCATTTAATTTTGTAATCTTTTAATTTTTAAAACAATAAACAATGCCAAGATATCATACCTTAGGAAAAATACCACATAAAAGACATACTACCTTTAAAAAGCCAGACGGAAGTCTTTATCAAGAAGAACTTTTTAGTACCGTTGGTTTTGCAGGAATGTCGAGTTTAATCTATCATCTTTATCCTCCAACTATTGTGAGCGAAATAAAGAAAGTAAAAGATTTAACACCAAAAATAGCCATAGAAAAACACATGAAAGCAATGAGTTTTCAAGGCTATTCTTTACCACAAGAAGAAGATTATATAGAAAGTAGAAAAACACTTTTTGTAAATAAAGACATGCACATTGGTCTAGCTGCTCCAAAAAATTTTAACCAAGATTATTTTTATAGAAATGGTGATGCAGATGAGATGTTATTCATTCATAAAGGTTCGGGTGTATTGAGAACAATGTATGGAAACATCGATTTTAAATATGGAGATTACCTTATTATTCCAAGAGGTACAACCTATCAAATGGATTTTGATACCGAAGAAAATAAAATCCTTTACATAGAATCTTTTAGTCCAATATATACACCAAATCGTTATCGTAATAATTTTGGACAGTTATTAGAGCATTCGCCATTTTGTGAACGTGATTTTAGATTGCCAAAAGATTTAAAAACACACGATGAAAAAGGAGAATTCAAAATTTTGTCTAAAAAACAAGGAATTTTATATGAATATACGCATAAAAATCATCCGTTTGATGTGATTGGTTGGGACGGTTATCATTATCCGTATGCTTTTTCAATATTCGATTTTGAACCAATAACAGGAAGAGTACATTTACCGCCACCAATTCATCAACAATGGGAAGCTGCAGGTTTTGTAGTATGTTCATTTGTTCCAAGAATGTATGATTACCATCCAGAAGCTATTCCTGCACCTTATCACCATAGCAATATTGATTCTGATGAAATTCTATATTATGTTGATGGTGATTTTATGAGTAGAAATAATATTAAAGAGGGACAATTCACTTTACATACAGGCGGAATTCCACACGGACCGCATCCTGGAGCAATAGAACGAAGTGTTGGAAAAACAAAAACAGAAGAAATGGCGGTAATGATTGACCCTTTCTCTCCTGTAATGATAACCGAAGAAGCTTTAAAACTAGAAGTTGGAGATTATTATAAGAGTTGGCTGTTGTAGCGCAAAACCCTGCAAGCGTTAATATTCATACAGATTATAACGCTTGTAGGGTTGAAAAGTGGAATTTAAAGAATAAAGTCATATATCAAAAAAAACAAAAAAAATGAGTTTAAAAAACATACAAAATTTTGAATATAGTTTAGAGAAAATTTTTGACGAAGCGCAAGATTTTCTTCCAATAATGGGAACTGATTATGTAGAGTATTACGTAGGTAATGCAAAACAAGCAGCGCATTTCTATAAAACAGCACTCGGTTTTCAATCGTTAGCTTATGCTGGTTTAGAAACAGGAATGACCGATAGAACAAGTTATGTAGTAGTGCAAGATAAAATTAAGTTAGTCTTTACAACGCCAATGCCAAACGATTCTAATCAAGAAATATTTGAACATATTACCAAACATGGTGATGGTGTAAAAGTAATCGCTCTTTGGGTTGAAGACGCTCGTAAATCTTGGGAAGAAACTACCAAAAGAGGAGCAAAGTCCTATTTTGAACCAAGAGTTGAAAAAGACGAAAATGGAGAAGTAGTACGAGCAGGAATTCATACTTATGGTGATACTGTACATGTTTTTGTTGAGCGCAAAAACTATAACGGAACTTTTTTACCAAAGTACGAAAAATGGGAAAGCCATTATAATCCAACAGATTGCGGATTAAAATTTATAGATCACATGGTAGGAAATGTAGATTGGAATCAAATGAATGTTTGGGGAAAATTTTATCAAGATGTAATGGGTTTTGCACAGTTAATTTCCTTTGATGATAAAGATATTTCTACAGAATATACTGCATTAATGTCTAAAGTAATGACTAATGGTAATGGAAGAATAAAATTTCCAATTAACGAACCTGCAAAAGGAAAGAAAAAATCACAAATTGAAGAGTATTTAGATTTTTATGGAGGAGCAGGAGTACAACACATTGCCGTTGCAACAGATGATATTGTGTTTACCGTTTCCGAAATGAAAAAACGTGGTGTGGAGTTTTTATATGTTCCAGGAACATATTACGATACGGTTGGAGATAGAGTAGGAGAGATAGCAGAAGATATGGAGCTACTTAAAAAACATGGTATTATGGTAGATCGTGATGATGAAGGCTATTTATTACAAATTTTTACCAAACCATTTACTGATAGACCAACATTGTTCTTTGAAATAATTCAAAGAAAAGGAGCGCAGTCTTTTGGTAAAGGAAATTTTAAAGCCTTATTTGAATCGATTGAAGCAGAACAGGCTCGAAGAGGAACACTCTAAGATTCTTTAGAATGAAACAACAAAACCTGCAAGTATTCTTGCAGGTTTTAAACTTAAACACAATATTGTAAAATTATTACTTTACAATAAGTTTTTGAATATTATTACCTTTATTTGTTTTAATGGCAACAATATAAATTGCAGGTGATAGTTCTGCAACATAAAAGATAGACTTTATTTTAGTAAAAGATTTGATTAGTTTACCATTTAAAGTATAAATATCAATACTATTTATTTCAGTATTTATTTTAAAAAAACTGTTTGTTACTGTTGGAAATAATTTAATTGAAGGGTTTAGAACAGTAAAACCATGAACACTAGCAGTTGTAGTAGCAACAAAACCATAATTACTAGCAATTAAATCTACACTTTGCGTAGCGCTATCTCCAGCTAAATCTCTTAACACAAGATTAAAGTCGTTTATAGTAGTATTAGCAGGTAACACGCCTTCACCAATAAAGTTATGTGTGTTGAAATTTATTGTTCCAATATATTTATTTTGACCAGCATCCCAATTTAATACAATTAACGAAGAGGCATCATTCCAATCATCATTGTATTGCATAGCTAAATTTGGAGTTGTTTGAGATTCGTCTATCCAAAGATAAACATAAACTTCAGTTGCACTAGCTGGATCAAATAAGGAATAATCAGTATCACCATATTGTACTTCTACAATGCCATTTCCTTGATTTGAAATGATTAATTGTGCGTGAATTTTAAAGCTTAATAAAGCTAACAAACCTAAAAATAGTATTTTTTTCATAGTTTATAAAATTTACGGTAAATCGTTACAAATATTTATTTTATTATTAATCGATTTATATTATTTCCTTTAGCAGATTTTATAGTAACATAATATATAGCTGACTTAAGTTCAGAAATATCAAATGATTTTCCTTCTGAAAAATTTCCTTTAAATGATTTAACTAAACTACCAAAAACAGAGTATATTTCTATTGTATTTACAGAAGTATTCACTTTAAAAGAAGTATTTGTAACCGTAGGGTAAAGCTTAATATGTGTATTTAAGTTGTCATAATCATTAATTGAAGCGGTAGTACTTGTAAAAGTATAAACTCCTGTTGATCTTACAAAAGTAACATTGTAAGTGTCAGGTGTTAATGCAATATTGTTTGCGCCATCACCCCAACTTGTTGACCAATCATGGTTTTGACGAAATTTTAACTCATTTGCATTTGGTGCTGTATCTGCTAATACAAATCCATTAAGTGTATAATTTTCGCCATCTGTGGTAGTTAAATCAGTATCACCACTCCAACTATTAAATTGCCCAATTAGTGATATAGTTACAAAATCAAAACCATAAGCACCACTAGTAATATCTAAAGTGATATTATACGTATTTGCAGTTACAGGAATTGCATCACCGTTTAATGTTCCAGTTCCACTTGGGAAAGCTGCACTTGACCAGTTTATTGTTTCGGCATTATCTTGTCTAAAATGTGCATCACCAGTAGTAACGTCAAAAGCATTTAAGAAATAGTTTGTGCCATCGGTAGTAAACATATCAGTATCGGTTGTAGCACCTCCGTTAATTGCAGAACCAATAATTCCAATTTCAGGATATGAGGCATTACTTACAAAACTAAATTCTAAGGTTGTTAAATTAAAACTAACGTCGTAAGTACCTGCAACAGCAGTAAAGTTACCGCCACTTAAAGCAGCAGTTCCACTCGGGAAAGCGTCTCCTGCTCCCCAATTTACAGGCCAATCATGATCTTGTCTAAATTTTAAACCTCCAGAAGCTAAAGTAACTCCAGTAAGTGTGTAAAGATTATTGTCAGTTGTTGCTAAATCAACATCATCTCCAGCATTCCAGCCACCAACAGCGTCACCAATTAAACTAATTGTTTGTGCTTGTGCTGTAAAAAAGCCTATGGTTAAGGCTATCAATAAAAAGGTAATTTTTTTCATAATGTAAAGTGTTTATTTAATTAATTTAATATTTATTTTCGTGTTAGTTGTTTGAATATTTACTAGATATATTCCTTTAGATAAATTTTCTATATTGAATGACGAGCCTTCCTTTAAATCTCCTTTAAAAGTTTTAATTACTTTACCTTGTAGGTCATAAATAGTTACTAATTGCACATCTTTACTTAAATAAAAGTGGTCTTTTGCAGGATTTGGATACAATCTAACAAAAGAGTTTAAATCATGATTTACTGTACTTAAGGTACTTGATTTATTTCCATAAATTTTAAATGTTCCAGCTGGTAAATTTATAGGGTTTGCTGTATTTGTAACACCTAGTACTGTATTTCCTGTTTCATCCATTAAATCAAACCAATTGCCTGTATAAGGAAAATTAGGAACAACATTTTGACTATTGTTAGTAAAGTTGGTAATTATAACAATATTTTTAAGTTCAGTTTGAGGAATATTGTCATCCCAAATATAAATTTTTGGAGTTAAATTACCAGAATTAATACTATACGAACCTTCAAATACAGGCTCATTTATTTTTAAATAGTTTAATCTAGACCAAGCGTCGTAAATGGCTCTTCTGTTGGTTGTTCCCATCCAATTTTCTGTCCATTGTGGTTGTGGTTTAGTTGCTAGCCTACAATTACTATCTACAGAGCCATCAGTACATGTATTTATAGAATTATCCATACCTAATTCTCCAAAATGCCAAATCATTTTAGGACCAGGAATAGTTAAAGTAATTGCTCCAAGTGCTGGCATTCTAGAAAGTGCAATGTTTTCGTTTTGAATATCGCCATTACCGTAATTTACGTTATTGTACATTAGGCGTTCTTCATCATGACTTTCTGCATAACCAACTAATCGTTTGGCATTAAAACCACGACTTACGTGTCCCATTCTGTTAAAATTAGAATTAGTACCGTACCCCATAGTTACTTGGTTGTACTGTTCAGTCATTTTTCCCCACATCATTACACCTTTGCTTGGTGTTTCGTTTAATCTATAATTTGCCCATTGTTGTTCTTCATTATCATTGCCTAAATGTTCAAAAATCACATAATGAGAAGGGTCAATAGACCAAGAATAATCGGCATATTCTTTTAAAATATCTACTCTATCTTGTTGGTAAGAATTAGTACATGAGTCTGATCCTGTACAATTTTGAGTAAAACCTTTGGTTAAATCCCAACGTAAACCATCAATATGAAATTCATCAATCCAATGTTTAATTACTCTTTTAGTGTAATATTTAGTTAATGGAGCAGCATGATTAAAATCGTTTCCTATACCATAACTATGTGTTGCGGTAACATTAAAATAAGGGTTTTCAGAACTTGGTAAACCCCAACCGTCATTGTCATCATCAATCATCCACATTCTATTTCCTGCATTTCTTCCCATTGCATGGTTTAAAACAACATCTAAAATTACGGCTATTCCATTTTGGTGAAATAAATCTACCAATTCTTTTAATTTATCTTTAGTGCCATAAAATTTATCTAATGCTAAATGAAAAGACGGATTATAACCCCAACCTTCATTACCTTCAAATTCCATTACAGGCATTAATTCAATGGCATTGATATTTAAATCTTTAAAATAATCAATTTTATCAATTACATCTTGAAAATTTCTATCTGCATCAAAATCACGTAAAAGTACTTCGTAAATAACTAAATCTTCTTTTTTTGGTTTGTTAAAATTATTAACTTGCCAATTATAAGGTGTTTGTCCTGTTTGCAAAACGGTTACTTCACGTTCTTGCCCTTGTGGATATGATGGAATATTTGGATAAGAAGCTGTTGGTATCCAAGGATCATCAAAAGGAGATAACACTAAAGTGGAAAATGGATCAGCTGTTTTTACTAATTTAGGTGAGTTTGTGATAGGCGTTGTTTCAAAAACCCAATATTGAAAAGTTTCAATTTGTCCTGAAGTCAATCCTGTTAATTCTAACCAATATTTTCCAGTAGCACTATCTTTTTTCATTGCATAGGCAGTTGATGGTTGCCAATTATTAAAACTTCCTGCTACATAAACAAAATCTTTTAAAGGTGCATTTAATACTAAAGTTGCTTTTGTTGGGTCTGAAGGATTGTAGTTTATTCCATCTTCTAAACCACTTGGCATTGCTGCCGAAATAGTTCCTGGATTGACTACAACATTAAAAAACTTAGAAACATTAGAACTACCTTGTGTTGCAACCAATTCATAATAAGTGTTTTCAGTAATATTAGTATGATTAAAATTAAAAAAGGTAGTTGTTTGTGTTGCAATACTTGCTCCGTTGCCAAACAATTCATAGGATGCAGTACCGTTTGTGTTTTGAGCCATTACAGTTAAACTTCCTCCAGAAGCTACATATTTTGTTTCATTAGCATCAGGATTAATCATAGTTACTTGAAAAGAACCAATGTTTAGAATAAAATCAACACAACCTGTTTTTTTAAATTCTTGTGAACCATCTTCATTTCTAAAGACCATTCCCATTTTAGTTGCGCTAGATTCTTCGGCACTTGTTAAGTTAAAATAGGTGTTTGGAGTAAGGGTAATACTATAAGTTCCGTTTCCGTTGTCTGTCATTTCTCCAACTCCATCGTCCATTCCCCAATTACCAACAACATCATAAGCCCAAGCATTATTATCATCGCCAATACCTGCGTGCATATATACTTTTGTAGGGTTTGAAAAACCATTACAATCCGTTGCAGTGCTATTAATATCTACCGTTATGGTAACGGATTGATTAATTTCAACAGGTGAAGGATTGGTTACTACTTGACCGTAGAAAAATAAAGGGATAAATAAAAGGAAAAAAGTAATTTTACGCATAATTGTTGCTTATTAGTTAATTAATAGTTGTCAATATATAAAAAAACCTGCATATATAAAAATATACAGGTTTTAATATTGGTTAAAGGAGTGTTTTAGTATAAGTTGGATTTGCTTGATCTGAAAAATCTAGCACTATTTTGTACGTTCCAGCGGTAACAGGAATATTAGCACCGTTATCAGATTCTAGTGTTCCATCATTATCATTATCTCCATAACTTAAATCCCATGAATCATTATTTCTAAATTTAATACTACCATCTGTTAAAGTAATACTATCAATAACCCAAATTTCATCATTGCTAGAAAAATCTCTTCTAAATTTTACATCAGGACCATTCCAACCATTTGGAGTAGCATCACCAACAATTCCCCAAAGTTTAGAATCTTCCATAATATAAAATGGATTGTCTGGATCGGTTAGGTTTAAGGTTACTAGATATATTCCTGCTGTTACGGTGATATTAGCTCCATTTTCTGATTCTAGTGTGCCATCAGCATCAGTATCACCATAGGAAAAATCCCAAGCATTGTTCATTCTAAATTTAATATCTCCATCAGTTAAAACAGCAATAGCTCTAAACGTATTAGAATATTCGTCATATTTTAACTCAATATCTGGACCATTCCAACCATTTGGTGTAGCATCTCCAACAATTCCCCATGAAAAAGGAGTTATGGTATAAGTTAAATCATTCAAATTGATTACAATTTTGTATGAACCAGCACTAACAGGGATATTAGCTCCATCTTGCTCTAAAGTGCCATCAACTCCATCATCACCGTAATTTAAAGTCCAAGAGTTATTTTCTCTAAATTTAATTAAACCACCATTTAAAGTAACATAAGCAGCATAAATATTTGCTTCTCCTGTTTGGAAGAAAGGTAAATCAGGGCCATTCCAACCATTTGGAGTAGCACTACCAACAACTCCCCAAGTAGTAGATAAATCTAAGATTGAAGGGTAAGCAGTTAGAGTAATACTTACAGGATCAGATAATAATTTTTTATAATCGCTCAATTTAGTTTCGATTACAAATTTAAAATTGGTTGCTGTATTTGGATCCGCATCTAAACTTAATAATTTGGAATTTAATTCTTCTTTAGTAAAAACTTTTTCAAAAGAATCATCTAAAACAACTGTTTGAGGATTACTAAAATCGCCTGTTTCAAAATCGATTAATAATTTATATGAAGCAGAAGCATTAAAGCCAAAATCCGGTTCTGTCCAGTTTGCAGTTAATACATTTTCTCCATCCTCAAATTGTGCTAAAATCAGTGAACTTTGAGATAAAGTTAAGGTTGAATTAGCATCAGTATTTAATGTAGCTAATTCTCTATCATCACAAGAAGTTATAAGAACTCCTAAAGTGATAAATAATAATAATTTATGAATTATATTTCTCATTGTATATCTATTTTAAATTAATATCCTGGGTTTTGTACCAAGCTGGTATTTGCATTCATATCAGATGCTGGAATAGGATAGAGGCTAAAGTAATCTGCAACACCAGTTCCTTCTGCAACGTCACCTTTCCAAGGCCATACATAATCGCTTCCTGTAAATTTTCCAAAACGAATTAAATCTGTTCTTCTATAACCTTCCCAATGCAATTCTCTTGCACGTTCATCTAAAATAAAATCTAAGGTTAAATCACCTGAAGAAATATTACCAGAAGTATTTCCATAAGCTCTTTCTCGTAATTGATTAACTAGATTAGCAGCAGTACCTAAATCACCACCAGCACCACCTCTAACAACAGCTTCTGCATACATTAAATAAGCATCAGCCAATCTAAATAAAGGAAAATCTGTATCTGGAAAAGTTCCATTAGTATCAGAACCTTGATTACCGTTACTATCTATGTTTTTAAATTTAATTACGCCATAACCATCTGTAAAAGTTGAAATACTTGCAATTTCTAATTCTTGACCGTCTGTATAGAAGTTTCCTCTAATATCAGCTGAAACAGGAATGATAGTATAAGTAGCATTGGCTAAATCTAAGGTGATTTTATATGTACCTGCTGTAACATTGATGTTTGCACCACCAGCCTCTATAGTACCATCTGCACCATCATCACCGTAATTATTTGTCCAATCATTATTTTCTCTAAATTTTAATAAACCATCAGTTAAAGTTACAAAAATAGAAAGTACGGAGCCATCTTGTTTTAACATAATATCTGGACCACCCCAACCGTTTGGTGTTGAATCTCCAACTATTCCCCAAGTAGAATCAGCTCCTAAACTATTGTTTAGCGTATCTGCATCTGGTGATGGAAATTTATTTACAAAAGCACTTGTAGTTCGTAAACCACCCCAACCTCCGTTGATACCAAAATCTGTTGGATTCATTGAGCCACCAACTGCAGCGTGTACTAAAAAGGTTGTTCCACCCCAAGTTTGTGTAAACTGACCATCAAAGGCTACTGGAAAAATAATTCCTTGTGCGTTATCATTATCTGCTAAAAACAAGTTTTCATAAGTAGGTTCTAATGAATAACCTGCATTAATAACTTTATTGGCATAGGTAATACATTCTGTGTTTTTTTCTGTTCCTGTATAAACTTTTGCGTTTAAGTATAGTTTTGAAAGCAACATCCATACAGCAGCTTTATCTGCTCTTGCATATTCGTTTGCTCTTGCATCAATCATATTATCTTCAATGGCTTTCAATTCAGATTCTACATAATTGAATAAATCACTTCTACTAATTTGATTAGGTAAAAAATATCCAACTTCATCATTTTCAGTTACAAAAGGCACATTTCCAAATAAATCTAAAGCGTGATAATAGCTTAAAGCACGTAAAAATCGAGCTTCATTTTTATAATTTTTCACATCTTCTAATAAAGTTCCAGAAACGCCTCTTTCATTTAACTTAGTATCAGTAGTTTGACGAATAAATTCATTACAAGCGGTAATTTGATAAAATATTCTATCGTAAATGGCTCTAATAAATTCGTTATCCATATTCCAATCCATTTCATGATAATCTGGTAAACTACCATCAGCCCAAGCAATAACCGCTTCGTCTGTACATAGTTCTTGTGCTTGCCAATATCCTCTTAAATATTGTCCAAAACCTTCATCAATACCTTGAATATCTGAATTTCCAGAAGGTCCTTGTTGTCCACTCACTGCTAAACCAGCATAGAGTTTAGCTATAACTTGACGGTATGAGTCTGGATTATTGTAAAACTCATCTGCAGTAGTTATATCTGGATCATTTTCTTTAACATCTAAATCTTTAAGACAAGAAGTTAAACTTACGGCTATTAAAAATAATAGACTTACTAATTTTATATTTATATTTTTCATAATTCTTAAAAATTAACATTTAGACCAAAAGCAAATGTTCTTGGTTTTGGATATACATTATAATCAATTCCTCCAAATACTTCAGGATCTAAACCTGTATATTTAGTAAAGGTATAAACATTTTGCACAGAAGCATATAGTCTAACTTTTTGAAGTGCTTTTAATTTGTTAAAAGAATAACCAATGGTTAGGTTATCTAATTTTACAAAAGAAGCATCTTGTATGTAATAATCGGATTGATATCTTTCTGCTCCACCATTTTCAAAACCAGTTTCTAATACATTTGCTACTCCATTGCTTATTACATTAGGGAACGCATCATTTAACATTTGATGTTTAAATCCGTGTTGTGAATCAACGTTATTATAAACATAATTACCGATACTTCCTCTCCAAAACATATTAAAGTCGAAGTTTTTATAGTCAAAATTAGTGTTTAAACCAAAAGTCATATCTGCATTTGGTTTTTTAAAGCGGTATTTATCTTTTGAATCAATAGAACCATCACCATTTCTATCAACATAGACACCTTCAATGGGAGTGCCATTGCTATCGTAAACTTGTTGATAAACATAATATGAAAAAGGAGCATAATCAACAGAAAATGTTTGAATAGTATTCCCAACACCACCTGTAAAACCACCAACTGCTACACTATAATCTTCGCTATTTGAATTTGTTAATTTTGTGATTTTTATAGTATTATAAGCGGTGTTAAAACCAAAATTCAAATGCTTGTGTTCTTGATTAATCGCTTTATAGTTTACATTAAATTCTACACCTTTATTTTCCATATTACCAATATTTGCCCAATCTACGTTAGATAAGCTAGTACCAGCAGGTAATGGAATTCTATTTAATAAGTCGTCAGATTTTCTAAAAAACATCTCTAATGCTCCAGAAAATTTATTATCTAAGATGCCATAATCAATTCCAAAGTTGTAAGTTGTTGTGGTTTCCCATTTTAATAATGGATTATAAGCTTCTGCTCTTGAAGTATGTACAAAGCCGTTACCTAATTGGTATTGCGCTTGGTCATTTCCTAATAAATAGGTTGCTAATGCAGGATTATTAATTCCAATATCTTGTTGTCCTGTTTTTCCCCATCCTAATCTAATTTTTAAATTATTGAAAAGGTTACTGTTTTCCATAAATTTTTCTTCAGAAACTTTCCATGCTAAAGCTAGAGAAGGAAAGTTCGCCCAAGCTTCATTTGAATTATAAAATCTACTTGTACCATCACGTCTAAAAGAAGCCGTTAGTAAATATTTATGTTTAAAATTAAAATTGGCTCTTCCAAAGAAAGATTGTAAATTATTGTGTCCAAAGCCATCGGAAAAAGTAATTGCTTGTCCAGGATCACCTTGTAAATTATTATTACTATATCCATAAGAAGTATAATCATTATAAGAATAACCTCCCATTATTTCAAAATTACTATCTAATGATTCAATATCACGTTTGTAGTTTAAATAAAAATCAAGTAATTTATTATTGTATTCATTGTAATTATTTCCTTTATAACCGTAATTTATAGGGTTTCCATCACCATCAAAATTATTATTAAAAGTAGTCCAAGAATTAGCGTTCGTTTGATCTGTTCCGTGACCTTTACCGTGATCAAGACCTAATACTAAATTAGCATTTAAGCCTTTAATATAAGGTAACTCATAGTTGAATTTAATATTCCCAATTCCGCCATTACCATAATACATATTCTTTTTTTGATTTAATAAGGCTACAGGATTGGCAGGAGCTCCTACAGTTATTTTTGTTCCATCTGGATTTAACCATTGGTAATAACCTCCAAAATCT
>Ga0256840_1003425_pt1 | contig 12816 bp, 10 predicted proteins | sample 355202metaG_FD_185969 | JGI IMG/M metagenome (GOLD analysis project Ga0256840, IMG submission 185969) | Hydrothermal vent microbial communities from Mid Atlantic Ridge, Atlantic Ocean - 355-202 | ecosystem: Environmental > Aquatic > Marine > Hydrothermal vents | place: Atlantic Ocean: Mid...
TGATAGCAACCACTGCAATAATCATCGCTTATATAGGAGACAGAACAGAAATAAAACCAGAAAGAGCTTATTTCTCCTCATTCCCCAGAACGATTGATGAATGGAAAGGTACGCCAAGCACCTTAGCAGAAGGTGTGTTAGACACATTAGATTTAACCGACTATCTATTAAGTGATTTTGTTAGCGGTACAAATATCCCAGTTAACTTTTACGTGGCCTATTACGAATCACAACGCAAAGGCTCATCACCCCATTCACCTGCCGTGTGTATGCCAGGCAGTGGCTGGCAAATATCGAGCTTAACCCGCAAAGCCTATACCGGCACCAGCGCAAAACAACCCTTTGAATTTAATCGGGTAGTGATCAGTAAAGGTAAATACAAGCAATTAGTGTATTACTGGTTTGAAGAGCGTGGACAGGTGATGGCAGATGAGTACGCCATTAAATGGCAGTTGTTTTTAGATGCCATCTTTATGAACAGAACAGATGGAGCCTTGGTGCGCCTAACAACGCCGATCATAGCAAACGAGCCAGAAGGCGCAGCTGATCAGCGTATAGCCGATTTTCTAGCAGCTGCATTGCCGCAACTATCAGGGCATCTACCCAAGTAAATAATACAGATAAAAATCCCCCTCTTTGAAAAAGAGGGGCTAGGGGAGATTCTATAAAAAACTTCTCTATTGCATAATTTAAGAAAAAAATTTAAAGGAAAAATGTAGTGAATAATTTGTCCAGAACCCTTGTTCTTTGTTCGGCTCTAATGCTAACGGCCTGTACTGAGGATGATCCTCAGCAGTTTATTGAGGAAGGGAGGGCTTTGTTTGGAAAGGGGGATATGAAGAGTGCGAGGGTTCAGTTTAAGAATGCATTGCAGATAAATCCTCAGTTAGCTGAAGCTTATTATGGTTTGGCTCTTCTCGAAGAAAAGAAGGAAAATTGGCCTGCAATGAAAAGAAACTTGCAGGATACTGTCAGGCTTGATCCGAAACACGTTGAAGCGCATGTTAAGTTGGGTTTTTTACTTGGAGGGCAAGTTGAAAAGTCTAAAGAGCATAATGCAATTGCATTAAACCAGGATCCTGAGAATGTAAATGCTATTCTTTTGGATGGAACGATAAGGTTTAAAGAAGGGGATAAAGTTGGAGCTTTACAACAAATAGAGAGGGTGTTGGTTAAGAATGCAATTAATATCGATGCGCTAAGGTTGAAGGTGGTTGTTTTAGCTTCCGATAAAAAAATTGATGAAGCCCTTAAAGTGCTGAATTACGGGATTAATGCTCACCCTAAAGATTCTAGTTTAGGTTTGCTTAAGGTTCGTATGCATAGGGAGCAAGGGAAGTTGGATGAAATTGTTCGTGATTATGAAGAGTTGATTGCATTACACCCGAGTGATAAAAAATTGCGTAAAGATCAGATTCAGACAATGATGAAAATTGGCGAGCCTGAGTTGGCAGAGCAGGCGATGCATGATGCAATTGCTAATGATCCGGCAGATATAGGGCTTAAATTAAGTTTGATAAACTTCATTGAAAGCCGAGATTTAGAAAAGGCTGAAAATTTATTAAAACAATTTGTTGCTGAAAAACAAAGTGAAACCAGGCTTAAGTCTCGATTGGCTGGATTTTACATTGGGCATAAGCGTTACCCGGAGGCCAAGGTTATATTGCAACAACTTATGGATTCTGATCCCACTGGAAAAGAGGGGTTGGTTGCGAAGGTGCGTTTGGCTGAAATTATTTGGGGGCAAAAAGATAAAAAGGCTGCTGAAGTATTGATACAAGAAGTTATAAGTGTTGATGGTGGAAATAGCGGGGCTTTGTTGTTACGTGCAACTATGCGGATTTCCAGTAGGGATGGTGATGGCGCAATTTCAGATCTTCGTGTTGTTTTGAGGGATAAGCCAAATTCTGATATTGCTATGGTTATGATGGCTCGAGCTTATATGTTAAATGGTGAGCCTGAGGTGGCTGAAAGCTATTTGAGAAAAGCGTTTGAAGTCAATCCAGCTAACCTGGCTGCGATTGCTCCTTTAACATTGGAGCTTCTAAAAAGGGGGGATACAGTACGGGCTGAGGCTTTATTGGGCAAGTCGATCAAGGTTAGCCCTAATAATTCGGCATTGCTGGAGTTATTAGTTAAGGTGAAAATGGCACAAAAAGACTGGGCAGGCGTAGATACGGCAATAAATGAATTAAAGAAGTTGCCACAAGGTGCTGTGGCTGCGCAAATGCTTGAAGGTATGATGTATGCGAGGAAAGGGAGTCATCAGGAAGCGATTAAAGTCTACAAGAATGTTCTTTCTAAGAAGCCTGATACAACCAAGGCATTGGTTGCAATCGCGCGCTCCTTTAATGCAATTGGGAGGCGCAATGATTTTTTTGTGTTTTTACGGGGGTTTATTAAAGAAAATCCAAACAATATCAATGCTTACAATACATTAGGGTTAGCCTATGCTGAGGAGAAAAAATGGGATGCTGCTGCTGGTATTTTAAAGAAATCCTTAGAAATTGAACCAAAAGCACTCGGTACATACAGTCTTTTGGCTGGCGTTCTTGTTAAGCAGGGAAAAAGTAATGAGGTTTCTGCATTGTATCGTAAAGGACTGGTGGAAACCCCGGGTAACCCTCAATTAATGATGGCATTAGCAAAGCAATTGCAGGGAATGAAAAAATTCAGTGATGCAATTGCTGTGTACGATAAATTAATTGAAATAGTTCCAAGTAACTTAGAAGTAGCAAATAATTTGGCTGACTCATTACTTAGCTCCAAACCCAGTGTTGCTGATTTGGAAAAGGCTAAATTACTTGTTGAAGGGTTTAAAGGTACTAAAAACCCATATTTCCTAGATACTTATGGTTGGGTCTTGTTTAATATCGGTGAGTTTGGTGAGGCAGTTACTGCATTAAAGCAATCAGTCAAGGCTGTGCCGGATAATGCCATTATTCGCTATCACCTAGGTGAGGCTTATCATGCGAACGGAGAGTATGTAGCTAGTAAAATTGAATTAGAGAAAGCCTTATTATTAATGGAAAAAAGTGGTGAGTTTGCAGGGATTAAGCGAGTCAAGCGGCTTCTAAAAGAAATCAGTGAGATAGCTTCAGCTTCGTAGTTAGGGAGGGGTAAATTAGGGTTGAGTCGGGAAGGTTTCGGGTGGTTAGTTTGAGTTTTGCTGCTCCTTTTGAGTTCTATTGTTGTATGGTTTCAATAAGAACTGGGTTGTAATGTTAGTGTTTTTGGTTTGTTGGTGCGGTAAAGCCGTATAGTTTTGAGGATTTGTAAATGGACAGTATAAGCGTAAATAAATTTAGAGAAAATCTGAAATATTTTGTAGAACAGGTGGTCAATGACCATCTGCCCTTAAAAGTGACACGTAGGGTTGGGGAAGATTTTGTTGTTATAAGTGCTGAAGATTGGGAGAGAGATCAGGAAACGCTTCATGTTTTACAAAATAACTATTTAATGAGGCAGATTGCTGCTTCATCAACTAGTCATGAAGGAAAAATAGGTTATATACCTAGTGAAGAGGGGTTGGATGAGATCGCTAGTCTTTGAGGGGAAGTCGTGGGATGCGTATAAAGAGCTGCATGATAAAGACAAAATACTACGTTCAGCATTTTGTAAGGTGTTAAAGGAAATGCTACAAGGTGATCCGTCAGTAGGTATAGGGAAGCCTGTGCAGTTAAAGTATGAATTATCCGGTTTATGGTCTCGTCGATTAAGTCAAAAAGACCGTGCTATTTATAAATACGATAGTGAAACGGTTTATATTTTTGCTATTGGTGGACATTTTGACCGTTATGGATAGGGTTTAGCTTTAAGTTGTACGGTGTTTGTGGTGGGTTAAATCCCTTATTTATATTTTAGGGTGGGTGAAATCACGCGTTTTAACCCAATATATTTTTTTTATTGGCTTTGTTATTGTCAGTAGTCATTGATTTTATAGGTTATTAGTGTTTTGGCATGGATGGTGCTTTAATAATGTTACGTAACAATAGTTACGGTTGATGTATGTTCAGATTGAATGCACTGGCTCTGGTGTGGAATTTACACCATAAGTAAGGCAGGGTGTCTGATACATTAAATTTGCCACAGCCGTCGTGAGGCGGGGTCGGAAAGCCAAAGGGTCTGATTAAAACTCAGATAGCCGGGTTGTCTCCTTAAGTGACGGAGGCTCTATAGACTGGGGATTACCCTCTAGCTAAGGGAGCGTGTCACTTAAACAATTAAAACTTTAAATTAATGGAGATTTCATAATGAATCTAAAAACAAAATTAGCGGCATCTATTTTAATGCTTGGAAGTGCCTCAATAGCTCAAGCGGCAACGTCTTATAGTGTAGCTGCAAACTTTTCTGATGGTGGTATGCAAAATGAAACATTGTTTGATGGGTCTTTCAGCTTTGATGCTGCTACTAATACTGTAACGAGTTTTTCAGGTCTTTTATCTGAATCAATGTGGGGTTGGAACTCTAGTCGTGGGCCTAATGGTATGTTTGACTCAAATGGTCTTGCTCCAGGTGGTATGGGAGCAGATATGAGCTCTATGGGGGGGGCGGATTTTCAAGGTGATATTTACAACCCAGGAGGTATTTATGCAATGTATGCAGATAACGACGCACCTCTAATTATGGTGGGTGGTGATTCAACTAGAGTCGTTAGTTCTTATGATGCTGTATCGGGTCTGGTTACGGCTAGTGCATTTTTAAATGCTAATGACACCAATGTGTTTGTTAATGGTGGAACAGATTTTTCTGCTTCTTCTAATATCTATGTAGACCCTGTTACAGGTCGTAATGACAATGCCTTCTTTACTTTGGTATTTAGTGCAGCAGATGTAACAGGTGCTGATATGAATAACATGACTTATGGTGATTGTACTGCGTTGGGTATGATGAATGGCATGCTTACTGGCGATTTATGTATGTCAGGTGGTCTTAATGGTGGTTTTGGTGGTTCAATGGGAGCTTTTCCTGCATCACTTACAGTCTCTCAAGTATCAGCTGTGCCAGTACCTGCCGCAGCATGGTTATTCGGTGGAGCTCTAATGAGCTTGTTCGGTGCTAACCGTCGTAAAAAGGTTCTTCCTGCATAAGCTGGTTGAGTTTTCTGACTTTAAGTAGTCGGTATGAAAGGATTTGTTAGTTTAGATGTTGATGTCTATTTCTTCTGGAAGGGATATGACTGTTAACATCTAGCTAAGAAAAAGGATTTTAATTTCTGGCGTTCAGGATATTAAATTCTGAACGCCTATAAAGTTATCAGATTAAAGGGTTAAAAATTAATGCTGATATTTATAGTAAATAGGGAAGTTGCTAAGGAATGAATAATGCATTTTCAGTTATTTTGTATCAAAGTTATAAAAAGAAACAAGCTCTTTCTTGTCTTGTTGATGCTAGCTGCAAATAGTTCAACTGCACAAGCATCAACATATAAAGTGGATGCTATTTTTTCTGATGGGGGTATTCAAGGTCAAACTCTCTTTAATGGACAATTTGACTGGGATGGTTCGAGTGTGTCTAATTTTTCTGGCGGGTTAACTCAGGCAATGTGGGTCTGGGATCAAACAAAAGGTGAATACACTTCACGGCGGGGGAGTGATGGAAGTGTTGGAGCAGCCCCTGTTTTAGATTTGGCCTATCAATTAGACGGCACATCTTCTGCTGATGGTGATGGCGATGTAGCTGTGAGTGTTTTTTTTACTTAATGATACTAATGTCTTTATGGGTGGAGGTTATAATTTGGGTGATAGTTATAAATATGGTTTTCTTGATGGTAATACCCCAAATGAGAATGCCTATTTTACCTTGTCTTTTAATGCCACTGACCCTACTAATACGGCAACAGCCAAAGATAAAATTGTCTATGGTGATGCTACTCCTTTTGGATTAATGGGGCCTTTACTATATGGGCCTCTTGCCATGACGGGGCACTCAGGTTATGGTTCTATGGGTGGTGCGCCGTGGGAGCTTTCAATAACGGCAGTTCCTATTCCTGCTACTAGTTGGTTATTTGGTGCTGCAATAGCTAGTCTGATAGGTGTTAGTCGTAAACGTATTTTAGGTGAATGAAATCAATTGTTTGGGTCAGGAAGGCGTTCATCATTTAATGAGTAAAAATCTTAAAATATGTTTAAAATAAATTGTGGGTAAAAATAATGAAAAAAACAAAACTAGCTAAAGCTGTTTCAATCATCGCTACGGGTGCAGTGATTTCTTTAAGTGTGGTTTCTGCGGCATCTGCACGTGTTATGTATAACACAGGGGTCTTTTCTTCAACTGATGGCTGGACAGGAGCTTTGGATGGGAATATTGTTCCTTGGGTAGGTACTGTTGGTGGTGTTCGTCCTTTCAATTATATAGGTTATCAAGCCTTAAATTGGGCAGTTGAGATTGATGCTTTAGGTTCTACTCAAGAGGTGTCTCAGGCGAATTCTATTTCTAATTATGGTTTTGCAGCTGATATTGATACTGCAAATGGTGCTTGGGGAGCTTGGCAGGTTGATCCGGCTAACGCGTCTTTTACCCAAGGTTGGGCGCATAGTACTGATTTCGGGTTATTTAAGTCATTAGTTGATACAACTGTTGAAGTCAAAGTCTCTAAAGTTAATCAAGCTGATAATATTAATAACTTTGGTATTACAGTTTTTACAGGTATGGATGATAATACCGGAGATGGATTTGGTCACCATAGCCCGTGGAATATAGGCTATATTTCTGGTGTTTATGAATCGCCAGCACAAGTTGATAACCCTTTTGGTACTGGTGGTTTGACTTACTTAACTCATGGTGACGAAAGTACTGTTTCTTTTCAAGCCGAGGCAGGTCAGGTTTATTCTATTTATTTAGGGGGTAATGATGTTGGGGGTGCTAATGTAGCAGGCGGTTTTGCCTATAAGGCTGAAATTTCAACTGTCCCTGTCCCAGCAGCTGCCTGGTTATTTGGTAGTGCTCTTTTAGGTCTGCTGGGTGTAAACCGAAAACGTACTTTGTCAATTTAATTTTAAGGTCAATTTTGACAGCCTCTAGTTGTTAAGAAAAGAAACTAATTCGACCATACAAGGAGTGTATATTCCTTACTTGATTAGTAAGCGATAAATATATTATGAATAAGCAAATCTATAAATAAAGCTATTTATAGATTTGCTTATGAATTGTAGTATTCACGCAGACAATAACTAAAAATAATACTTTGAATTCTATAGAGAGCAATACACCTACGTCTGTTCCTTTGTCAGAAGGTCGCCCCTTTGATCGGAGTGAGGCTAATTCTCCAATGTATTCTTCAGCAATGGTGCGCCCGCATCAAACCAAACAGCAGGCTTTGGTGCGAGTAATTGATAGTTTTATTGTGTTGATGACTTTGTGGTTAACCATACTGATACTTAACCAGTATTGGTCGCCAATATATGATTGGAATAATCTTTATATGACTCATGGTTTTATAGGTTTATTATTATTTCAATTTTTTGCTGAATACAATGAGGCTTATTATAGTTGGGGTGGGGTTAAGCTTTCAAATCAACTTTTTAAAATTGCAGGTTCTTGGTTTTTAACCTTAATCGCCATGCTGGCTTTATTTTTTTTTACCCATACAGCGGTTGATACTTCTCGATTAATTATTGGTACTTGGTCAGTAACGGCTATGTTCTTGTTATTAACTTTTCATGCTAGCTATTTTTATCTTGCTAAAATCGCTAGCCCCGCTAAGCGCCATACTTTATCCGTTGGTGTTGTCGGGGCGACTACATTAGGATATCGCTTAGTAAATACCTTTTTAACAATGCCAGCGCTTGGATATAAATTTTCAGGTTATTATGATGACCGTAAGCCAGAAGACAGTCGACGCTTACAGTGTGATGATAAAGCGATACAAGGAAATTTGGAAAAGCTGTTTGCCGATGCTAAATCAGGTAAATTAGATGTTATTTATATTACTTTGCCTATGGCAGCTGAAAATAGAGTGCGTGAGATATTGGATAAACTGGGCAATACCACGGCAACCGTGTTTTATGTCCCCGATTTTTTTGCCTTCAATTTAGTCAATTCACGCTGTGTGATGATGCAGGGCATCCCCTGTTTTAGTGTGTATGCTTCTCCGTTTGATCAGGAGCCGCTTGACAGTATGCTCAAGCGTGCAGAGGATGTGATTCTGTCCTCAATCATTTTATCTCTGATTTTATTGCCTATGCTGATTATTGCCATTGGGGTAAAGCTCAGTTCCCCCGGCCCTGTTATTTTTAGGCAAAAACGCTATGGGGTTGATGGCTCTCCTATCAATGTCTGGAAGTTTAGAACCATGACAGTCTGTGAGGATGGTGAAAAGGTTACCCAGGCGACCCGTAATGACTCCCGAATTAAGCCTTATGGTGCTTTTTTGCGTAAGTATTCGCTGGATGAACTGCCTCAGTTTATCAATGTTTTGCAGGGCTGTATGTCTATAGTGGGTCCTAGGCCACATGCCGTTTCACATAATGAGCATTATCGAAAGGAAATTTCTCAATATATGCTGAGACATAAGGTTAAACCGGGGATTACCGGTTTGGCTCAAGTCAACGGCTGTCGTGGAGAAACGGATACGCTTGATAAAATGGAGCGTCGAGTAGCCTATGATTTACGTTTTATTCAGAACTGGAGTCTTCTTTTGGATCTGAAGATTATTTTTCTGACCTTTTTTCAGGCCTTTTATAAACCGGATGCCTATTAAAAAAGGTTTCTCATTTCAATCGAATTGACACGCATGCTGAATAGTTACAGTCTCGAAGTCGTTTTTTCCAAAAGGTATCGTAGGGTATATTAATTGTTCTGAAGACGCTCTTTCTGTTGTTTCAATATTGTGAATAATGCATTCACTGTTGTTTTTGTGGTAATTTGTTGTGTTTGTGCCAATAATGTCTATAATTTAAATAACTAAAGAATTATTCACAATCAGAGGGGAGCGGTTATGTTTTTACATAAAACAGCAAATATAAGCAGTCATTTTAAGTTGTCTGCTTTTTCATTAGCCATTTTTGCAATGTCTGCCAGCCCAGCCACATATGCAGGCTTTAATGAAGAGATTGAAAATGCTCTGAAATTTGGCCAGGATGATGCTAAATATGGGCAGGTTAAAGTTAATGTGCGTTTACGTTATGAAAATGCAAATACCGAAGAAACATCCAATAAGACAGCTGAAGCTCTAACTGCACGCTTCAGAATTGGCTATTTGAGTCCTGAATTTTATGGTATCCAAACTTATGCCGAATTTGAAGCTAATCAAGATATTGGCATAAATGATTATAACGCTAGCCGAAATGGCAGAATGAGAAACAAAGGCTACGATGTAATCCAGGATCCGCAAGATACTGAGGTCAACCGTTTATGGATCAGCTATAACGGCATAGCCGATACTTCTATAAAAGTAGGCCGTCAGCGCATTAAACTGGATAACGACCGTTTTATTGGCAATGTTGGCTGGAGACAAATGGAGCAGACATTTGATTCTGCAGTGATAGTGAATAAATCATTGCCGAATACAACCGCTACTATTGGCTATATTAACAGGGTAAAGCGAATCTTTTCTGATTCTCAAGAAATGACCTCGCCATTTATCAACCTTTCGTATGATTTTAATGATATAGGGAAGTTGACTGGATATGGCTATTGGCTGGATTATGATGAACGGGAGAACTATGGAGCGTCCAGCCAAACTTATGGCATCCGTTTTAATGGCGGAAGACAGGTAACTGAAGATGTAAAGCTGTTACTGACAGCCGAATATGCGCATCAGTCTGATTATGAGCACAATCCTAACGGCTATGATGCAGATTATTATCATATTATCGGTGGCTTTTCAGCTTTTGGGGTAACATTGAAAGGCGGTATGGAAGAGCTGGGTGGCAGTGGCGCGGGGCAAAGGTTTCAAACGCCTTTGGCGACGGGGCATGCGTTTAACGGTTGGGCTGATGTATTTCTTAGTACTCCAGGTAACGGTTTGCAGGATGTCTATGGTTCAGCGAGTGCAGTTGTAAAAGGCGTAAAAATTATGGGTGTTTACCATGACTTTTCTGATGATACCGGTAGCATTGAGTATGGTAATGAATATGACTTGTTAATTGCCAGGAAATTTGGCAAGCATTATTCATTGCTGGCTAAGTATTCATATTACGACGCTGATACTATTGCAACAGACCGTCAAAAATTTTGGATACAGGCCGGGATAAATTTTTAAGATTTATTAATGTAGGAGGGGATCCCTGAAGGCTGCCCTTTATTATAATACCTGCTAAATATCGGGCGATCAGTAGAGGTCGCCCTACAATATCATTTCAAAACGCAATAAACATGATCTTTGTCAATTGACCTTAATTCTGCATTAAGAATTTTATTCTCAATTGATTTTGTATTAGGTATTTTACAGGCAACTCTTAAGTAGTTAGGAGTATAGCCAAAAACCAAATGCTGAGCATCTGCAATTTCTTGTTTATGTCCCTCCCAAAGTACTGCTAGCTCTTGATTCATGTTTTCAGAAGCAAACTGCTGTTTCATCGCGTCTGCTAAAGTATGCAGCTGTTTGCTGCGCTGTTTTTTTATCTCATTAGGTATTTTATCAGGCAAAGTCGCCGCTTTGGTTCCCTCTCGGCTAGAGTAGGTGAAGATATGGATATGCCCAAAGCCAGTTGATTTAATAAAGTTGAAGCTCTCTTGCCATTCCTTTTCAGTTTCTCCGGGAAAGCCGACAATAATATCGGTGGTAATGTTAAAACCTTTAATTTTCTGACGTGCTTGTTTAACAATATCTGAAAATTCCTCCGTTTTGCATCGTCTTGCCATTCGGCGTAAAACTGCATCTGATCCGCTCTGTAAGGGCAGGTGCAGATGAGGCATTAAACGCGTATTTTCAAATAAGCCGAAAAAGTCTGCGGGCAATTCCCAAGGCTCTAAAGAACCCAGCCTTAACCGTGGGATGCTGGTTTTATCCAGAATGGATTTAATCAGATCGGTTAAATTGCTTTTAATGTCACCGCCATAGCCACCTAAATGAACACCGGTGAGGATAAATTCATTTATGCCTTGTTTGTGTAAAGCATTAATTTCATCAATTATTGTTTGCACAGGGCGGCTGACTTCTTCACCGCGGGCAACCGTTACAATACAGAAAGTACAGCGATATCGACAGCCATCCTGTACTTTTATAAAGGCACGTTGCCGACCGCGGCTAAACAGAGAGGTTTCACCTGGCTCAGTTGACATAGACGGCATTGTCTCCAAGTTGAGGTCGGAGAGGGTTTGTTCAACTAATTGTTGTTTATTTTTATTGCTGACCACTAAGTCAACGCCCATTAGCTGAGCTGCTTCATCAGTATTTAAGGTTGCATAGCAGCCGCTAACAACAAGTTTTGCTGTCGGGTTGTCTCTATGGGTGCGTCTGATAAGCTGCCGTGATTTGCGGGCGGCATCAGCGGTTACAGCACATGAATTGATAATGACAATATGTGCATCGGTTACTTCTCGGGTAATTTGATGCCCTGCTTTTTGAAAAGCCTGGGCCCATGTTTCCAACTCTGCCTCGTTAAGGCGACAGCCTAGTGTTTTGAGATAAATGTACATGACTCTAAAACTCCAGTTGATCGCTAAAATACGAGATTAAGTTGTTACTGTTAAGTTTTAAGTATTTTGTAATGTTCATATTAATTCTATTCGCTCAACTGGCGTTTTAGAGCTACCCAAAAAACCAGTAAGCAATAAAAATGGCGGTAGCAATGCCAGCAAAATTTGCAATTATCCCACATGCGGCTGCATGACGAATATTTTTGATGCCCACCGAACCAAAATAGACAGCTAGCACATAAAAGGTGGTTTCTGTACTGCCCTGTACAATTGAAGATAATCGGCCTGCAAAGGAGTCGGCACCATGTACTTGCATGGTATCAACCATCATGGCTCTTGCACCGCTGCCACTGAAGGGTTTCATAAGTGCGGTTGGCAAAGCGTCTATAAATCGGGCATCAAGCCCAAATGAGTGAACGCCATAGCGAATCAGTTCGATAATTAACTCTAATGCACCACTGGCTCTAAAAACACCTATTGCAACCAGCATGGCAACAAGATAGGGAATGATTGTGATGGCTGTCTGGAAACCCTCTTTTGCACCTTCTATAAAGGCATCATATGCATTAATGCGCTGGTAGGCTGCACCACTTATAAATACGATGACCAAGGTAAATAGAATGATATTGCTGACTAGGGCTGATTGGGATAGCATTTCTGCCTGGCTCAATTGAGAAAAATACCACAGAATGCTAACTATAAGCAGGGTGAACCCTGCCAGATATGAAAAAATGATTTTATCAAATAAATTAATTTTTTGTACTGCTGCTACGGCAAGCAGTCCAATCGTTGTCGACATATAAGTTGCAATCAATATAGGGATAAAAACATCTGTTGGGTTGGCTGCACCTAACTGGGCGCGGTAGGTAAAAATAGTGATCGGGAATAAAGTGACGGCTGAGGTATTGATTACCAGAAATAAGATTTGTGCATTGCTGGCGGTATCAGGTGTTGGGTTTAATGTTTGCAGTTCTTTCATTGCTTTAATGCCTAAGGGGGTTGCGGCATTGTCTAGGCCTAGGGCATTGGCAGAGATGTTCATCACCATGGCGGCCAGGGCAGGGTGATTGGGAGGAACATCTGGCATTAGCCGGCTAAAAAGAGGTGTTAGGGCCTGGGTGATGAGCTGCATAAAACCACTGCGTTCTCCAATACGCATAATGCCCAGCCATAATGCCAGTACCCCGGTTAATCCCAGAGAAATTTCAAAAGCTGTTTTAGACAGACTGAACA
>Ga0256840_1003426_pt1 | contig 12812 bp, 11 predicted proteins | sample 355202metaG_FD_185969 | JGI IMG/M metagenome (GOLD analysis project Ga0256840, IMG submission 185969) | Hydrothermal vent microbial communities from Mid Atlantic Ridge, Atlantic Ocean - 355-202 | ecosystem: Environmental > Aquatic > Marine > Hydrothermal vents | place: Atlantic Ocean: Mid...
CACAAGCAATGACATGCAAATGAACGGTATGAACATGGGTGGCATGCAAAAAACTAAAAAACCACAGATGCAAATGAATGGTATGAAAATGAATAATATGAACATGGGTAAGACAGCAGCAATGGCTGGCATGGCAAACTCTATGAACAAAACTATTCCAATAACCAAACTAGAACATGCGCAAGGTCCACAAAGCACGATGCAAGCTATGAATCCTCAATACAGGCTAGATGACCCAGGTGTTGGACTAAGAAACAATGGAAGAAAAGTTTTAACATATGCAGACCTAAAATCTCTTAGATCTACTGCAAATGACAGATATCCTGATAGAGAAATAGTGTTGCACTTAACTGGAAATATGGAACGATACATGTGGTCAATCAATGGTATAGCATATCAAGATGCCAAACCTTTAGAGTTTCATTATGGTGAGAGGTTGAGAATAACATACATCAACGATACTATGATGAACCACCCTATGCACCTGCATGGTATGTGGTCGGACTTAGAAAGTGGCGATAATCAGTTTGTAAGAAAACATACCGTCATCGTTCAACCTGGTTCAAAAATTAGCATGCAAGTAACAGTTGATGCTAGAGGTTCTTGGGCTTATCATTGCCATCTATTGTATCACATGGCAGGGATGTTTAGAAAAGTTGTGGTAGCGTAATGAAAGGATATAATATGACAAAATTAATAAGTACAGCACTATTGTTAGGAAGTATTGCAACTTCAAGTTTCGCAGCTTCAAGCGAGAGTCCTCTTTATTATAAATTTACTATGGATTCACTAGAAAAACAAAACAATAAAGATGAATCAATTAGCTGGAGTGGAAATATTTGGGTAGGAAATGAGTTAAATAAAGTTTTTATTTATAGTGAGGGTGAAAAACCAAAGGGAAGTTCTAGCGAAAGTGAAAATCAACTTGTTTTTAGTCGTGCTATAGCTCCTTATTGGGATGTTCAACTAGGAGTTGGTTATGACAAAAAACCTAATGTAGATAAAACATGGGGAGTTGTTGCCTTAAAAGGAATGATGCCATATTTTATAGAAACAAGAGCAGCATTACTGGCAGGTGGAGGAGTAGCTGGGTTAAGATTTGAAGTAGAATACAAAGCTTTATTGACTCAAAAACTTGCACTAACGCCAAGTTTTTCTACTGCAATTTACTCAAAGGATATTCCAGATATGGAATTAGGAAAAGGAATTTCTAGTACAAATATTGGGTTAAGACTTAGCTATGAAATAAGAAGAGAATTTGCACCTTATATCGGAGTTGAGTGGAAAAAGAATTATGGAAATACAGACACTTTTAGTCCACTTGATGAGGCATATGTTTTAGCTGGTTTCAAGTTCTGGTTTTAGAATATTTAAATCATTTATTATGATAACAAAAGTAAAAAAACAGTATTCTTCTGTTATGAAAATACTTTTACTTGAAGATGATGAAATTTTAAATGAACTGATTAACTCTTTTTTGCTAAAAAAGGGTTATGAAGTTTGTGCTACTTATGACGGAGAAGAAGCAGAAGATGAACTATATAAAAATAGTTTTGATTTGCTTCTTCTTGATGTCAATGTTCCTAGCATTAATGGCTTTGAGCTACTAAAAGGAGTTAGAGATAGTGGCATAAATACTCCTGCAATCTTCCTAACCTCACTCAATGACAAAGAAGACTTAAAAGAGGGTTTTTTAAGTGGTTGCGATGATTATATAAAAAAACCTTTTGAATTTGAAGAACTAGAACTTAGAATAGAAAACATAAAAAGACTATATAAGATAGACTCTTTACATGTACAGAGCATTTCTGATGAGATATCGTATTGTTTTAATGATAAAGTCTTACATGTAAAGAAAAATGATTATACTTTATCTAAAAAAGAATCAAAAGTTTTAGAATATTTTTTGACACATAAAAATCGCTCTATTTCTATAGAGGAATTTGCTCTAAATGTATGGGCATATGAAGATAAACCAACTGATTCTACTATAAGAACTTATATAAAAAACCTTAGAAAGTATCTTGGAGAAGATATTATCACAACTATAAAAGGAGTTGGTTATACTCTTAACTAAAGATGAAAAGAGAACTTTTTATGGTTTTTTGGGTCTTTATCTTGGCTCATCACTTCTTCTTATTGTGATAATCTCATGGCTTTTTTACTCATCAACTTCGCATCAACTAAGAGAACTTACTATATCAAAGATGGAGACGACTGCTAGCAATATCTCCCATAAAATCATTCAAGCTCATATGAAGGGTTTAAATCTAGATTTACAAAATATAGCTATACAAGATGACTTTAAATATGCACTTTTTGATAAGAGTAAAAATACTATTTATAAACAATTTAAAGAGTCTGTAGATTTTTCTAAAAAGGTATATGTAAAAAACAGCTCTATTTTTTATGCAGATAGAGGAACAACTGGACATTTAGCAGTTTCTTATGTAATTATAAAAGAAAATTCACTAACTAAAACACTACAAAAACTTAAACAAAAAATCATATATGCCACTATAGGAATATATTTTATTATTGTTTTAGTAGGGTTCTCTTTAGCTAAACTATTTATCTACCCAATTCAAAGTCAAAGAGAGAAACTAAACACTTTTATAAAAGATACTACACATGAGCTAAATACACCTCTTTCAGCACTTCTTCTTTGTGTTAATTCTGAAGATTTTTATAGTGAAAAAAATAGATCATATATAAAACTTAGTGCTAAAAAAATATCCAATTTATATAAAGACTTAACATATATAACACTAAAAAACAACGATAAAAAAATTGATATTTCTCAAGATATTAGTAAAATCTTAAAAGAAGAATTATCTTTTTATACGCAGCTTGCAGAGAAAAAAAAGGTAGTTATAAAATACAATATAGAAGAGACTTCTTTCAATATCGACAAAGAAGATTTTATAAGAATAGCCGATAACCTAATCTCAAATGCTATCAAATATACAAAGAGAAATGGACAAATCAATATAACTTTAAAAGATTTTATTCTTAAGGTTGAGGATAATGGCATAGGAATTGAAAAAGAAAAACTAAATAAAATTTATGAGCGCTATTATAGAGCAAACGATACTGTTGGTGGCTTTGGAATTGGACTCAATATAGTCTACTCTATTTGCAAAAATTATAATCTGAAAATAGATGTAAAATCAGAACCCATGAAGGGAACTGTTTTTACAATCATCTTTCCATCCTAACTTATAGTCCGCTTCGTTTAAACCAAGTTGCATATATTTTATCATTCCAGAAAGATTGGAAGTAGCTGATGACATCTTTTTTCTCCTCTTCGTTAAGAGTATCTTTAAATGCTGGCATTTTACCACCATATTGTGCACCACCATCATCGATTTGACTTACAAGTTGTTCAAATGGATGATGCCAAGCGTGTGCAGTACCATTAAGTGCAGGCGGTGGGTACGAGCCATCAGGTAATGTTTGTCTCCAGTTAACAGTTTTTTCAGCATTTAAGCCGTGACAACTAGCACAGTTGGCTGTAAAAAGTTTTTTGCCATTTGTGACTTGGTTTTGCGTGTACCATCTCTTAACACTACTACCTTTAACACTCACAAAATAATATGTAAGTCCAACTATAACCAACAATACAACTGCGATTAATTTTTTCATATATACCCTTCCTAAATCAAACTAACGCATAACAGGAAGTCAAAGAGGCATGAGATTTTGATATAAAAGTATGCAGGACTGCTTATTGCAATTCAAATACTTTTGTATCTAAAGATTATGCCTCTTTGACTTCCCCGTAGGGCGTCTCTATTTTATCTACTATCTTCATTAGATAAGCTAAGGCTAGGCTAAAGAACATCTGCCTCAATAGTAAACAAAATAGAAACGCTGTTATGCGTTAGTTTGGTTTAGGATGGGTAAAATCTCCTTAGAATTTAAGGAGATTATACTAAGGATATAAGGAGTGAATGTGGAAAATCATGTAACCAAAAATTGGCCCATCATGCCACCATCTTCATGTTCCAGTATATGGCAATGAAACATATAAGGTATTTTATCATCACTATAGTATTTAAAAGGAACCATCACATAAATCACTCCCATAGAGTCAACGCTTACAGTGTCTTTAAAACCAAGCTCACTAGGGTAAGGTTTTCTTCCATTGATTCCCAAAATTTTAAATTGAGTGTTATGTATGTGAAATGGATGTGCCATAGGAGATTTGTTTATAATCCTCCAGATTTCAAATGTATCTTTTTTAGCAACTGCATCGATTCTGTTCATATCCATACTTCTACCATTTATGAAAAAGTTATCTCCTTGGGAATTACCCATCATCATACCCATTCTCATTTGTAAGGTCATATCTCTGATTCCAACTGCTTCTTCTGTGTTCCATTTTGGATGTTGTGTTAAGATAGATGGCATGGATATGTTGCTATTTTTTGCACTTTTTGATTTTATTTTTACCAAATCAAACTCTATATCAAATCCCATATTGCCCATCATCATGCCCATCATGCCTCTGTTTTGGTTTGATGCTCCCTTGTAGCTTTTAAGAACTACATCTTTACCGTCACTCAAATCTACAAGTATATCTATCCTCTCGGCAGGGGCTAGTTTGATTTGACTTAAAGTGACTGGTTTTTCAAGAAGACCACCATCACTTCCTATGAGTTTGAACTCTCTATTGTCGCTAAAACCAAGAAGATAATATCTTGCATTTGAACCATTTAGTATCCTAAATCTTGTCAATCTTTTTTTGATTTTAAGAGTTGGAGCAATCACGCCATTGACTAAAACATAATTTCCATGTACTCCCATCATTTTTTCTTGTTGCGAACTTACGTATCTAAATGAACCATCTTGATTGAAGTTTCTATCTTGTAAAACTACAGGGATGTCATCTACACCATACTCATTTGGTAGATTTAGATTTGCACTTTCATCATCATCTATCATAAAAAGCCCAGCCAACCCTTTGTATACTTGACTAGCAGTTTGATGTAAAAGATGAGAGTGATACCAAAGAAGTGAAGCTTTATTTTTGATAGTAAACTCAGGAGTCCAAGTGGCTTTGTTTTTTATGATTTGATGAGGTCCTCCATCCATCTTTGCAGGTAATTCAAACCCATGCCAATGAATAGTAGAGTCATATCCAAGAGAGTTTTTTATATTGACTTTTATGAGTTCATCTTTTTTAGCTCTTAGCGTTGGTCCTAGAAATGGTCTATTTATACCGATAGTCGGAGTTTTTAGACCTTTGAAAAACTCCATTTCTCCAGTTTGGAGCTCAAGATTAAATACTCTTTTACCATCTATCTTTTCTCCCTCATACAAGGGTGGAATTGCAAATGCTCTTTCTTCTTTAAAAATATCTTCAGCAAATAAACTCTTACCACTAAAAAAAGCTAAACCTAACGAACCTGCCGCCCCTACTACTAAAAAATTTCTTCGTTTCATTACCATCTCCTATATATACTCATCCTGAATCAAATTAATACATACTGATACTACTCTTTCTCTCACTATCTTCGTTAGATAACCTTTACCGTAGCTAAGGCTACGCTAAAGAACATCTGCCTCAATAGTAAAAAAAATAGTAGCACCATTATGTAGCAGTTTGATTCAGGATGAGTATGCTTTCTATTTTTGGAGTATACTGAAGTAGTATGGAGTTAGTGTGGAATTATTCTTTTATGATATTTTGCAATACATCTGAGTTTATGAAGTTGACTATTGTTTTCGCCTGAAATTTGATAAAGTCACTTTTTTGCAAAGTGGCATTATCTAAAGCTAGGGCATAAAGAAGTTCTACCTCTTTTTGGTCTATATTTTGATTAGCTGATAGTTTTGTAAGTAGTGTTTTCGTATCGTTTTTATCTTCATCTTCAACATCAAATGTAACAGCATCAAAGTTCTCTATCCAGTGTTTAAATATCTCTACATGTAAAGAAAATGCATTAGTCATCTTTGATTCCTAAAGCAAGCCTATGATTTTGACTACACTCTATCTTCTCTTTTTTGCCGTTTTCATCTACTGCGACATAAGTTACAGTGGCGCTTGTTACATGTATGCATCTTCTACAGCCATCACTATTTCTCTCGGCGGTTACTTCTACAACAGTTTTTATGGAAGAGTTTCCAATTGCAATAACTTTTCCATAGTAGCTTACTACATCGCCCACGAAGATGGGTTCATGAAATTCCATGGCATTTACAGCTACCGTTACAACTCTATCTATATTTGCATCGCGAGTTGCAAGTGCACCTGCAACATCTATCTGTGACATTATCCAACCACCAAAAATATTACCAGCTGGATTTGTATCTTTTGGCATTGCTAAAATTTTTATACGAGGTTCACCCATGCTATTCATGATTTTCCTTTAAGATAAATTATATCTTATTTAGCCTTATACTCCAATATGACTGGTTTTGAGTAGTTAGGTACATCATCATAGGTAAATATGCTTATATACTTGTCTATATCTTTAGCCCCAAAGCTATCATATGTATAGTCATCACTTCCTGCATATAATTTTTGACCATCTTTAGGAGAGATAGGTTCTCTATAAGGATTTTTTACTACTTTTGCACCTTTAAAATCTTTGTCATTTGGATTGTCCCATGTTATCTTAATCTTTCCGTTTTCGGTGGTAATTTTTGCATTTTTTACTTGCCCAACTGGGTTTCTCCTTTTTGGTATATGTTTTATTATGAGTTTCGGTGATAACTCTTTATCATTTAGTTCCCAAGAGATTGTTTTGTCTTTTATAGATTTTTTTGATGATGTAGATTTTAAAACAAAGAGTACATCTGCTTTCTCTTTTAGCTTTTGATTTAGAGTTCTATTTGAAAACTCATCAAATGCAAAATACTGAGTTTGGTTGTTTTTCAATTCGTTTGCACTTACATCATAGCCTATATTTTGTATAATTTCTCTGTTGATAAGCCCATTATAGTCTCTCTTTACATTTTCATCTACAAGTTCCAAGTGAAATCTAATATCATCTTTAAGATATATTTTAGTTGAGTTAAGCTCAAGATATGCTTCTGTTATCATAGTGTAATCATAAGGAGGAATTGCTCCTAGATTAAACTCTAAAGTTGAGTATATTTTTACTCCATCTTCATCAAAACCACTTATAAGTTCATCTTGTATTATCTCGTGCTTAGCGATAGACTGAATTTCTTTTGGATACAGTATGGTTGTTTGTGGTTCAACCTTATAGGTTAAGTCTAGTTTTGGTCTATATTCTAGTCCTCCACTAAATTTTCCATATCCTAAATCCCACTGCATCATTTGTCTGTCTCTACCTATCTCAAGCTCTTTCGGACCTTCTATCCTAAAAGTCAAAACCTCATCTTTGACAAGAGTGTTTAACATGTCGCACTCAATGCCAGAAAAAGTCCAGTTTCTCCAGATACCTTGTGTTAGCTGATGTGATTTTGTAGGTCTTCCAACATAAGATAAGATTTTCATATTTTCAACATCATCAAAACTCGTTATATCTTTGATGCATTCGGGATCTACCAATCCTGCATTCCATTCACCATATTTTTCTATAGTTGCAGACACTCTATTGATAGGATATAGAGAAAAAGTTGCAGATTTAATCTCTATATCTTTAGGTATGCTGTTGGCATTGATAGTTACAATAGCGTACGATACACCCTTGTTCTCGTCAATCCCAACAAACAGAGAGTTTACCCCAAAGTGACTAGCATTGTTTTTTAGTTTTTCTGAAACATAGCCTGTTTTTGAAGATTGGGCATAGTATGTTCTTGTAAACTCGTCAAACTCCGTATCTGTACGGACTTTTATCTGAGGATAGTATGCTGATTTTGTTCCTTCTTTTCTGTTGATTGCTCTTATATTGTAGTAATAGTCTGTGCTTGGTTCTAGATCTATATCTGTGTGTTCTAATGCATGTGTTACAGATATGAGGTTTGATGGCAAACAGAATTTTTTATCTTTTTGACTTCTGTATATCTCAAAAAAAACATCCTTTTTAAGTTCATAGTCCCACTTTAAAGTTACATGTGAAGAACCTATGTTATTAATCTCAAACGAGTTGACTCTTTTTAAACTTGCATCTTTACCATAATTTGGAACTTCTTTTAGAGCCGAAAGAAGTGCTGCGGTATGTTCTCTGATATGTTCATTCATATCTCCCATATAATCAGAGATATTTCTTGTGCCAACTTCCACAACAGTTGCCAAAATGCCTCTTGAATGATAAAACTCTCTACCACTTCCAGATATGAGTTTGGTAGGTGGTTTGCCTTGGTGTATGCCATATTCTCTGTGAGACACTCTTCTTATTTTTTCAGCCATATTTGCACACAAGATATTGATATCTGTTGTATCTATAGCATCTTCATGTCTAAAATCATGAGCAGGAAAAAACACATTGCCTTGTGAATGGTAATCGAGTGCTATGCTTATGTTTTCGTGGGACTCAACAAAATCCCTTAAAGCTCTTGTTTCTGGTTCTGAAAATGGTTCTGGTCCGCCATATACATTTGAAGTTGGTTTAGAACTTGCCACAAAACCTATTGGAAAGTTTCTGTTTAAATCTACTCCAAAACTTCCATCAGCATTGGCTCTTCTGTTTTTTCTCCAAAAACTAAAGTGATTTTTGGAATACTCATAGCCATCTGGATTTGCACAAGGAACTATATAGATAGTTGCCTTTTTTAGGTAAGTCTTCAAGTTGAGGTCATCTTCTAGGTTTTCAAGAATGTACTTTGTAAACTCAATTGCTAGTTCATGTCCTATCCACTCTCTTGCATGGATGGTACCTGTAAAAAAGAGTGCAGGTTTAGAATCAGCACTCTTCATGTCTTTTGAGATTGTGATAAGATTTATATCTCTTTGCTCCCAAGTTTTACCTATAGATTCTATCCTGAAAAAATCAGGATATTTTTTTTCATAATCTTTAAAAATCTCTGTTGACTCTTCATAAGATCTATATAATTGCTTCAAATATTACTCTCCGATTTTCAATCTTGCTTTTAGCTCTGCAAATTTACTTTTTCCAATACCGTCAATCTCTTTTAACTCATCTAGCGAAGTAAATTTACCTATCTTAGCTTTTATATCCAAAATATTTTTTGCAAGTTTATCACTTATTCCTTTGATGCTCTTTAAAATCTCCATATCAGCACTATTTATATCAAACCTCATATCTGCCAAATCATCATTCCAACTTTCAACCATCTGCTCATCAATAGACTCAATATCTAGTAAATCAGAACTATCAGTTATAGTATTTATCTGTCTATATTGGTTGATTTCTATGGCCAACTCTTCTTCCATAGCGTGAAGTGTCATGATGTCGGTCAAAGTAGCTTTATTGAGATTTATCTTGTTGATTATACACTCTTGACTTATGTTATTTTCTTTCAAAAGTTCATCTTTTATAGGTAGATTTTTTGGCTTGATAGAATCTGGTAAATCAGAAGGATCACTTAGTTCTGCCATCTCCATATCAAACTTATCTTTTTTTTCATTGATGTACCAAGTTCCATCACAACTTGGTTTGTACTTACTAAAACCGATGTGTCGCATAGTCCTAAGAAGACTAGCATCAATCTTGCCTAACTCTTCCCAAGAAAACAGAGGAACATGAGGTTTTGGAAATCTGCCATCTGAAAAATCCCACATAAGATACTGACAAATCCAATCTCTTATGTAAGGAAATGCAGCAAATGCAGTAGCACACTCTATGATATAAGGTTTATTTGTATTTTCATCGATTCCGATGTCGCATGCCCAGTATTCTGCTTTTGCAGCCTTACTTACTTCAACTGCAAGCTCTAGTGCATTCATAGGAACTTTTTCATAACTCATAGTTCCACCTTGGCTTGTATTGGTTATCCATCCTCCCTCTTCAGAAAATCGCCAAAAAGCACAGACAGGCTTGTGCCCTATAAGCATAACTCTTAAATCGCCAGAGTATTTTAGAGGGATTGCATTTTGTGTATATATGGGATTGTATTTCTTTTCGTCTAGTAAAGCTATAGCTTCTTTATAGTTATTTGCCTTATGTACAAAATAGCCACCATAGTTTGAAGGACCATAACTCTTCTTAATGATTTGAGGATATGAAGCTGTTTTAAGATACTCATAGCCTTCTTTTTTGTCATAAAAAATCTCTGTTTTAGGGATTGCAAGATTGTATTTTTTTGCAAAAAGTGTAACATTTTCTTTTGATTTATTTGGAAATTGTGTTTCAAGAGATGGAACAAATCGTACATTTGGCAACTCTTTTGCTATTTGAACGAAAGTGTCATACGCAGTTGCAGGTACATTTCCTATCAAAACTTCTATCTTTTTTCTTTTAACCTCTTTTATGAATCTATCTTTATCATTTTTCCAGTGGTAAGTTACCTCTTCAATCTTTTTTGGCCAACCTTTGAAATTTGAATAATCAAAAAATCTTAGGACATAGTCCATATATAAAAACCCTAACTTTGGTAATCTCTTTTTGCTCATTTATTATCCTTTGTTTTTTTATCTATTAGATTTGCTATTAGTTCTATTTTTTTATCGTTGAAATTTAATCCCAACTCTTCTTGTTCTGGAGTTGCAAAAGCTGGTATGCCATTGACCTCTAAAACTATATGTTTCTCTTTTTCTCTATCATATATGATATCCACACCAGCGATATCTAGTCCTGTTACTTTAGTAGCTTTTATTGCTAAATCTACTATCTCATCACTAGGCTCTCGCATAAAGACACTGCCACCACTAGTGACATTTGTTCGCCAGTCATTTCCTCCTGCTTTTCGTCCATAACAACCAACAAATTCACCATCAACTATATCTACTCTAAAGTCGGTATTGTCATAAGAAATAAACTTTTCAACATAAAAAAACCTCAAGTCCATTTGATTTAAAAATGGCATAAGCATATCAAGGGTTTCTTGATTTTCTATTTTAGTCAGCCCAACTCCACCCCAACCATCTGTTGGTTTGTATACCATCTTTGACCATTTTTTCATGATTGATTTTAGATGATGGGTATCATCTCTATGGCACAACTTGAAATCAGCAGTTGGGACACCATTGTTTTGCAAAAGCAATGCTGTTTGAAATTTATCTTCTGTTAGTTCAAATGCCATATAATTATTTATTGTAGGGATTATATGAGATAGTGCTTTGTACATGTACATTTGGTATTGGGTTTGTTCGCCTGCATTGTAAGACAAAAATAGATCTAGTTCATTTACTTTTACACCATTACATGTAATGTTTCTATTTTTTCCTACTGAATTTCTTAGGTTTAACCCAGTGATACTTTGTATATCCCTTTCTTGGAGCTTAGATATAAGTTTATCTTGAATTATATCTCCACCACCGTTGCTGTACATCCATATACCAACTTGCCTTTTGCTCATAGTAAATTCCTAGTTATTTTTTTGAAAATAATTGAGTATAATACTCACCATATCAATGCGACTCTCAAATGAACTCTTTAAAGCTCTCTCCTTTTTTGTATGATCTCCATCCCCAAAAGGACCAAAGCCATCAAGTGTCGTAACGCCTTGTGAAGCTACGACATTTGCATCGCTAACGCCACCTCTTTTTTCTGTTTTTATCTTTTTGCCTGTAAGTGTTTCAAATAGCTTTATAAGCTCATACTGCTTCTCATTTTCTTGCATAACATCTCTTTGTATGATGCACTGTGCAGTTGCTTTTGTTCCATCAACATAAGAGTGTTTTGTAATCGCATCAATCTCTTCAAGAACTCTTATTTTTTCTTCTTTTGTCTCAAATCTAAATTCCATCTGCATATTTGCGTGAGGCGATACAGTATTTAGTCCTATGCCACCTTCTATCTTTCCTACATTTACCACAGTCCCTTTTTCAAAATTAGTTATGTTTGAGTAAGCTTGAAGTTTATGTGCGGATTCTAGGTTTGCATTGACGCCTTTTTTGTAAGATGTTCCTGCATGTGAAGCTTTGCCCTCTATATTGACTATGCATTTTCCAACACCTTTTCTTGCAGTAACTAACTCTAGTTCAACTCCAGCAGCTTCAAATACGAAACAATAATCATAATCTTTTGCTATCTTAGAAGTCAAAGCAGATGAATCATCACTACCTGTCTCTTCGTCACTGACGAGTAAAAAATCTATATTATGTATTGAACCATTTTGTTTATATATGCTCCTAAGTGCTTCAAGTGCAACGATATTACCACCTTTCATATCGCAAACACCTGGTCCATAAATATACTCTTCATCTTGAGTAAAGTTTTCAAAGTATCCTTGAGGGAAAACTGTGTCGTTGTGTCCAAGAAGTAGTATTTTTGGTAGATTTTCTTTCTTTTTACTTACATATAAGAGATGATTACCGATGAGTTCTCTTTGAAAAATTTCAGTAGTAAAGTCAAGTTTTTCCAGCCAAGTTGACATAATCTTGCCAACTTTATCAACACCAACTTTGTTTTGGGTGTAAGAGTTTATATTAATAATCTTTTCTAGGTCTTTTATATATGTTTTATTCATTGTGCACCCTTGCGACTAAAATGAAACATTATTCCATAAATATGCTGAAGATTATCTATTTTTTTTGTTCTTGTTATCTTTTCGTTTTTGGTGCCGCTTTTCTTTGTGTACAGATTTTATCCATAACCAGTTTACTAAGTTGTAAACTATAATAGATCCGCCAATAGCATAGAAAAAAGTTCCAACATATAGTGGGATAAATATATCTTCAAGGTGAGATGAAAACCATTCTACATTTAGCTCTACATGTAGAGCGTCCATGCCGAGTAAAAAGTTACCTGTTAGATACTCCATATAGTACATAA
>Ga0256840_1003427_pt1 | contig 12812 bp, 14 predicted proteins | sample 355202metaG_FD_185969 | JGI IMG/M metagenome (GOLD analysis project Ga0256840, IMG submission 185969) | Hydrothermal vent microbial communities from Mid Atlantic Ridge, Atlantic Ocean - 355-202 | ecosystem: Environmental > Aquatic > Marine > Hydrothermal vents | place: Atlantic Ocean: Mid...
AAATGGAGTCACTCCCGCATATGGTGTAGCTGATGTAGTGATACTAAAGTTTCCGCTAGTACCATGACAACTTTTACAGTTTGTATCTAGTATTGGTAAGACATCAGTTGCAAACGATAATGCAACAACTGGTGTTGTTGTGTTTGTGTCCGGTACAACTGTTGTTGTGTTTGTGTCCGGTACAACTGTTGTTGTGTTTGTGTCCGGTACAACTGTTGTTGTGTTTGTGTCCGGTACAACTGTTGTTGTATTTGTGTCTGCTACAACTGGTAGTGTGTATGTAAAAGATGTTATTCTTCCTGGTGCTCCACCTGTTCCTGCTTGAGTATGACAACTGTTACAGTCTAGTCTACTTTCACTGTGAGAGTTCATCATTGATTTATTTACTACAACACCATTTCTATCCAGAACTTCTGCTGTATACTTTGTTGTACCTAAAGCTTGAGCAAATATTTTATTTACATTTCCTGTTCCATTTCCGATATTGTATATTTCATTTCCAGCACCATTTTCTAGTACTAAACGAAGTGTATATCCACTAGCAGCTTTTGCCACATCGCCATTTACTGCATCAATAGTTGTAAAAATAGTAGCACCAGAATCAAATCTGTACTCAGGGTCAGGTAGTGTTGAGTGACATGACACACAACTCTGTCCTTGATTGTGAGCACTATCGATTCCATCATCATCATAATCTAAATCACCATACTCACTCTCATACTCATTTTTAAGATTATCTAAATAGCTAGAGTACTCATTATTTTCCACATCTGAATATTCACGCTCGATTTCTGCTTTGATATCATCTATATCTGTATCATCAACCTCATTTACATAGCCAGAAAGTTCAGTAATAAGGTCTCTCTCTTCTTGTTCAAAATCATGATTATCATCATCACTATAAGCAGTATAAGATTCTGTAATTGCAGTAGTATTTATCTCTGAAACATTATAGTCATGTAGATTTAAACGGTTACGCATTTTTGCATATTTGTATACTTCATTTGAAATCGCTTCTATCTCTTTAGATGTCGATGGAAGTTTTGTATAGAGCTCATCTACTGTGATATTTAAATCTTGTGCAAGCCCTTCTATCGTTGCTTTTGTCTGTGTATTTGTTGCAAGTGTTGTAACAATAGTAAGTGCACTACCTTGAGGAGTAGTTAAGTTCATATCATTTACAACATCACCAAGACTTACAACGCCATCTCTATCTATATCTATCACACCGCCTGTTGCAAGTAGTGGATACGATGGTGTTGCTGCAAAGTTATACTTTCCAGCACCTAGTTCTGTCGCTTTTTGTCCATTAGCATCAAGTACTTTAGCCCCTAAGATAGGACCACGCTCTACTGTAACTGTATTTAAAGCTGTTGTAGTTGGTGTAGTTGTACCACTATCGGTACTTCCTCCACATCCTGTAAGTAGTGCTGTAGCTACTGCTAAACTCATCATATAAGACTTCTTCATAATAAACCCCTTGAAAATTTAAATTATGTAACTTTAAGATAGTTTTATGAAGAGAAAATGAAGATTATGGAAGTTTTATGAAGATTTCTTAATTTTATATCCTACACCACGAACAGAGAGAATAAAATCTTTTTTACCTAACTTTTTACGAAGGTTTTTTATATGGACATCTACAAGATTACTATGTTTTACGGAGTAGTTATCTTTATTTATGTGCTCACTAAGTTGATAACGAGTAAGAACTTGATTTTTATTTTGCATAAAAAATTCTAGTAAATCAAACTCTGCTGTTGTTAGTTCTACAAGTTGAGAGTTAATAAAAACTTCTCGACTTGTTGTATCTAATGCTACATCAGCTATCTTAATTACTGATGTTTTTTCTTTAACATCTCGACGAAGCAATGCTCGCATTCGAGCTAAAAGTTCTACAGAAGAGTAAGGTTTACACAGATAGTCATCAGCACCACTATCAAGAACTGTTACTCTATCATCTACCTCTGAGTTAGCTGACAACATAAAGACGGGGGTCTTAATCTCAAACTCTCTAATCTCTTCTAAAAGCACTAAACCATCACCATCCCCTAAGTTCCAATCTAATAATATAAGAGCATAACTGTTTTTATCAAGAATACTTTGTGCTTCTTTATAGCCATATGCTATATCACAAGTGTATTTTTCTTTTTTGAGAAGTGCTCCTAGCTGTTTTGCTGTAAGTTTGTCATCTTCTACTATAAGTATATTCACGATAAGTCCCTTTTTAAAACTATCTCTAAGTCCAAGAGAGAAAGTGGTATATTAAAATTTTTTATTTTCACATAATCTTTATATGTCACTAATAGTGAATCAGCTTTATCTCTTCGAAGTATATCAAATAATTCATCTTTTGTGTATGCGTAGTGATCTGCAAAATAGTTCTTACTTACAACTTCTGGTAAAAATTCATCAAGCCGTTCTGGTCTTGCTATGGCTGTAACTAGTGACATCTTTTTTCTTGCATCTATCAATGTCACTCTGCGTTTGAAGTCTACTCCATCTACTAAAACAGTAGCTTGCTTCCCCTTCCAAAGTCTCTCACGAAAAGGACCAGAAGGAAGGCATCGACTATTTTTAGTTTTTACTTCAATGAGAATATCTCTTTTTTTGATATCATGCTTTGAATAAGCATCATCTAAAAATATACTGCTCACACCCATCTCTTTTGCTTTTTTTATACCCTCTTTTCTATCTTCACTTACTATTACTACCGCGTTTGGAAGTTTGTGTGCATATATCATCGCTTCATCACCGCTAATGCTTACATCACAGAGTATATTTTTTTTATCTTTTACTACATGAAGTCCAGAAGAAGCCCTACCATATCCGCGTAAAATTATCGCTGTATTTTTATGAGAGGAAGCGAGAGCTATAACAAGAGGAGTTTTACCGCTACCACCAACAGTTAAGTTACCGACACTGATGATGTCGATAGCAAAATCCTCAGCTGTTTTACTTTTAAAACGCAGCCACATCAAAAAAAAATAAAAAAATGAAAGAGGTAATAAAATAAAAGAGAGAAGCTTCTGGAAGGAATTTGGGTTGTAAAAGTACTTCTCAACCCAAAATACAAGAGAATTTTTCAAGAAAAAATCTACACTCTTGTCTTAGCTATTTTTTTCACTTTTTCTATAACAGTTTTCACCTCAGCATCACTCATGTTTGCATATATTGGCAAAGAAAGTACTTGTTGGTATGAACGAAGAGCCACTGGATAATCATTTACACGCAATGAATACTTTGTTTTATAGTATGAAAGTAGGTGAAGCGGAGTATAGTGAAGCCCTGTTCCTATACCAACATCACGTAATGCAACAGCAAAAGAGTCACGGTTTTTATCGATTTTAATAACATACAAAGAGAAAGGATTTTCATCATTATCCATAGCTGGTACACTTACATGTGCAACACTTTCAAGTGCATTAGAGTACATAGTTGCTATTTTTTGTTGTCTTTGGATAACAGCATCTTGGTCTGAAACCATAGCACGAATATAAGCTGCGTTTAAAGCACTTAAAGAATAATCATTTCCAATATCAACCACATCATAAATATAATCGAGCGTGTTTTCATTGCGAACTATTGCATGATTTACTAACAGTCTAGCACGCTCTATAATTTCATCACTATTTGTTACAAGCATACCACCATTACAGATGTTTCTCTTAAGATGCGGAGAAAAATTAAAACATACTATGTCTGCTCCCGTTGCACCTATTTTTTTGCCTTTATATGTTGCACCAAGAGCATCACTTGCATCCTCAACTATCTTGACATCATAAGATTTACCCATCTTATAAACACGGTCTAAGTCAACTGTAGCACCACCAAGATGAGTAATGATAACTGCTTTTAACTTCTTACTCTTGTTCTCTTCAAGATATACATCAAGTTTATCTAGATTAATGTTGTACGAGTCAGCATCTATGTCTATAAACACAGGTTCAGCATCAAAGTGGCGTACTACTTCTGGTACATTTGGATGTGCATTTACAGAACAGACTACTTTATCACCGCGTTTAAGATCAAGTGCAAGCATCGCTAAATGCAGGGCGGAAGTTCCATGAGAAGTAGCAAGTACATAATCTGCACCAACATACTCAGCAAATTCACTCTCTAACTCTGCTACTTGGTCTATATCCTCGCCATCAAGTGTATCACTTACATGTGAGTGGGCATTACGAGAGCTCTCATATCTACTAAATGGTATTTTCATTATTTTTCCTTTATAAAGTTATATCTCTTGGGTAGTTGAAATCATGGTTCAATGTTCTTGACGTTAGTTTTGCGATAACAGGCATCTTTCTCTTAAAATGGTTACGAAAAATTCTCTGTATTATCATATCTAGCATTTTTGCATCTATACCTTTTGCGATTATTTCCTCACGGGAGAGTCGCTCTTCTACATAAAGCTTCATCGCTTCATCAAGTTGTGCATAAGTGTAACCGATGTCCGCTTCATCACTCTGTCCATCCCACAAATCTGCAGAAGGTGGTTTTTTTATGATGCTTTTACTCACACCTAAGTAACGAGCAAGCTCAAACACTTCACTTTTGTAAAGGTCGCCTATGGGGTTAACTGCCGAAGACAAATCTCCATAAAGCGTACCATAACCGAGCATCAGCTCACTTTTGTTACTCGTACCCAGGACTAAAGCACCTTCTCTAGCACTGATGTCAAAAAGAGTAGACATTCTCATGCGAGAAGAGAAGTTCCCTTTTCTAAGGTTATCTAGGTCAGGGTTCATCTCTTCATAAGCTCTAAGCATCGGCTCTATTGATGCTGTGATAGCATTTAGAGAAAAATCTTTACAGAGTTCATCGGCATCATCAAGTGAGCTTTGTGAAGAGTACTGCGAAGGCATCTTAACACACAGAAGGTCTTTTTTAAAAACTTCCTGTGCCAAAACTGCTACAACAGCAGAATCTAGTCCACCACTCAAACCTATAACTACTTTACTCAATCCTGTTTTTTTCACTTCGTCTTCTAAAAAGTATTGAAGATACTCAGTGATTTGACTATATTTACTCATTTTAAAAACAGTACCTTTATAAATTATTAACTAATAATATTATAACTAAGTTTTGTAACAAATGAAACTTTAAGTTAAAATAACTACCATTGTATAAAGATAACTTATTTTATGGAGTTCTATTATGTTAAAAAAACTACTTATTATTTCATACTTTCTCTCTTGTACCACACTCTTTGCACAGCATGATGAAGCAAAAGAACTCATGAAAGATGCTGAATGTATGTCATGTCATAACAACGAAGACTTCGCAGTAAAAAAAGGAAAGGTTGAAAGCTTTAAAAAACTCTCACAAACGATAGATGCCTGCCGTTTTGGAAACGATGCTGACTGGTTTGATGATGAGAGCCATGATGTAGCCAAATACCTTAACCATAAATTTTACAAGTTTAAAGAGTAAGTACTTAACTTTAACAAACCTCTTTATTAGCCATTATTTTCAACTCTTTACAAGAAAATCCTGCCTCTTTGCGTGCTTCTATATTTAAGTCATCTGGTCTTAAAAAACTTCTTGGGTAGTACTTCTTTATGATCTCAAAAAAGATTTCCGTGTCAACTCCTTCTCTTTCACAAGCATAGGAAAACCAAACATCCCCTTTTCTTACATGTTCTACTTCTTCTTCTAGTATTAGAGTGAGGACATCTATTATCTTTTCTAAGCTTTCACTTTTTGGAAGTTTTTTTAGCTTTTTAAGTATCATGGGAGTTGCATCTAGTCCGTTTGCTTCTAAGTACCTAGGAACTACTGCCATTCTTTCAAGTAAGTCAGTAGTTTTTTGTCCTGCTTCAAAGAGTGCATCATGGACTATGACCTCTCCATAAGTTGAGCCTAATTCTTTGAGTAATTTTTCTAACATCAAAAAATGTCGTATCTCATCATCTGCTACTTCTAGCCAGTCATCATAATAAGCTTTGGGTAAACTGCTGAATCTATAAGCACTATCTAAAGCCAAGTCAATAGCTGAGTACTCTATGTGTGCGACTGCATGTATAAGATTTATCTGTCCAATAGTAGCTGTTAAATTCTTGCGTTTAGGAACATCTTGTGGGGGTACTGACTCACAAAATGGTGTATAAGATGGTGTTTGTAACGCTACTGGAATGTAGCTATCTTCAAACACCACACGCCCCTGTTTATACTGCTCATAAAAACTCTTAAACAGTTCTATCTTTTCTAAAGGTTTTTTTGCAAGAAGAACCTGCTCTAAAGTTTTATAATAATTCATAGTCATATAATGCTATAATCACTCTAAAAAAGAGATAAATTATGAAGATAAAAGTACAACCAATGGGAGTCTACCAAACAAACTGCTATATTGTAAGTATTGATGGTAAAGATATTATCATCGATCCGGGTGTTAATTCTTTAGAGTGGATAAAGTGTAATGTTACTAATCCTATCGCTATCTTAAACACTCACGGGCATTTTGATCATGTCTGGTCTAACACTGTAGTTCAAGAGGAATATGGCATAAAACTCTACACTCCAGAGGGTGATGTTCCCCTACTTTGTGATAGTTCATGGATGGCTGATTTACCTCCATCGTATCCTGATGTAGTGATAAAAGGCGATGAAGAGATTGATCTTGATGGCATTAAGGTGAAGTTCCGACATTTTCCAGGTCACTGTCCGGGGTGTTCTACTATAGAGATAGAAGATGCTATGTTTAGTGGTGACTTTATCTTTGAGAGAAGTATTGGGCGTACTGACTTTCCTATGTCTTCACCAGAAGCTATGAAAGCATCACTAGAGAAGTTTAAACTCCTAGACTATGACAAGACTATCTACCCCGGTCACGGTGGCACAACTACCATCAAACAAGAGCAGCAACATACTGACTACTTTATAAGTACTCTGTAATGGCTGATTATTTTAAAGACAAGGCTGAGAACTGGGATGCTGGAGATGTGAGAAAAAGTACCCCGCTTGCTATTGCAGAGGCTATTAAAGAAAGATTTGTTTTAGATAAAGAGATGAGTATCATGGATTTTGGTGTTGGTACTGGGCTTTTAGGATTTGAGATAGCAAAAGATGTCAAAAAAGTATTCGGTGTAGATATGTCGCCTAGTATGCTTGCAAAACTCAAAGAGAAAAACAGTCCTGAGCTTTCAATTGAAGCAGTTGAACAAGATATAGTAAAAAAACCTTTAGCTGACATATTTGATGGAATTGTTAGTTCTATGACACTTCATCATGTAGAAGATTTAGAAGTGTTTTTTAAGAGCATCTATAAAAACATCAAAGAAGATGGTTTTTTAGCTATCGCTGACCTAGAAAAAGAAGATGGAACTTTTCACTCTGACAACACTGGCGTTTATCACTTCGGGTTTAATAAAGATGAGTTATGTGAGATAGTAAAAAAATGCGGTTTTAAAGATGTTAGTTTTGATAGTATTGCTACTATAAACAAACCCCAAAGAGATTTTGGTGTTTTTCTTTTAAGTGCAAAAAAATAGAGGATTGAAATTATGTATGAAAATAAAACTGACGAACTTATCTTATCGACCCTAGCAGCTGACACATATTGTCTCGCTTCTCACTGGGTTTACGATAAAGAAGAACTAAAAAATCTTGATATAGACTGGAATGAGCTTGGAGCACCTAGTGTCGCTTGGCATGAGGGGAAAAAGCTTGGAGACTTTACTCATTATGGAGATCAGATAAAAATACTACTTCGCTACTTAGAGAAAAACTCTGACTCTTATGACTTAGAAAAGTATATGAGTTACTGGAAAGATCAAATGAGCTCTATAAATACCTATATGGATGGTGCGACAAAAGAGACTATAGAGAACTTAGAAAATAAAAAACCTTTTCCATGTGGCTCTAATGCTCATGACATGGCAGCAGTTGGAAGAAGTGTTGCACTACTAAAAGTATCAAAAACAGCAGATGAGTTTTTAGACAATGCAGTGGCGTTTGTAAAAGCAACACATGATCATGCAGAAGTTTTAGAAGCAACACACTTTTTCTCATCTTTACTCTTAGCTACTTTAGAGGGCAAAGATATTGTGGAGAGTATAGAGTTACTTAAAAACAACTACTCTACAAATGTACAAACATATATACAGAGTGGTCTTGACTCAAAAGATGCTGATACTCAAGATGCTCTCCATGGGTTTGGAACACACTGTGGTGTTGAAGTTGGTATGAGTGGGGTTGTTCATGTTTTATCTAAGTATGACAACTACGAAGAAGCACTTATAGTAAATGCTAAGTGTGGTGGCGACAGCTCATCAAGAGCTATGATAATAGGAGCAATCCTTATAGCACAAAGTGATAAAACACAGATACCACAAAGATGGCAAAAATATCTTTAAAAATAGCATCACTTATATTCACCCTAAACGATAGAAGCACCTTCGTTGAGATTCTCACCATCTTCATCTAAAAGGTGCAGTTTCAAGACATGACGTTCTGTTACTACTGTTTTAAACTCACCTTCAAAAACTTTTATATCTAATACATGCCCTTCTACATGAACATTACGCTTACGACCCTCTTTATGTCTAACTCTTGCAGTAAACTTCACCTCATCATGAAACTTTACAGGAGAGAGAAACTGACAGTTACTTGCTACTAATACTACATTTTTTTCATTTACAGCAAGCATAGCTGCATAATCCGCTGCACCAAAAATAAAACCACCATGAATTAGCCCTATATCATCCGCAATCATTTCAGGAATCGTTCTTAGCCGTGTTTCAATATAGCCGCGTTCCATTACAAGAATTTCACCACACAAGTCAGGATTTACTCTCTCATGTGTCTTAAGAATAACCTCTTCTTCATTCGTTTCATAAGTATCTATTTGTAATTCTTCCTCTATCTGTTCTTCATCTATCGCCATTATTTTTTCTCCTTAATTAATCTTACATACACTCTAGCAGGTGCAGGGTAACCTTCTACTGTTTTTGAATTGTCATCAGGGTCGAGAAAATCTTCTAAAGATTGTCCTTCTATCCAGTCTGTTTTTCTCTGCTCATTTGCCTCTGTTACACTTGTCTCTAAAACTTCAAAACTACTAAATCCAGCACGCAGACACCAGTTTTTAAGAGCAGGTATAGTCGGTACGAAATAGATATTTGGTATCTTTGAGTAAGAAGACTCTGGACAGAGTGCCATCTCCTCTTCTCCCTCTATATAAAAAGTATCTAGTATCACTTCACCCTGCTTGTCTAAACCTTTATAGAGCTGTTTGAGCATAGCAACAGGGTCACTTCTATGATATAAGACACCTAAACAAAAAATAGTATCAAACTTCTCCTCATAAAACTCTACATGCTCAACTCCTAAAAGCTCATATACAATGTCACTTTTTACAAAATGGTTGATAAAGTCAAACTGTGTTTTATACAAAGGTGAAGGATCAAACCCTACAAGAGACTTTGGCTCATCCTCAAGCATTCTAAACATATAGTAGCCATTATTACACCCAATATCTGCCACACGTTTGTTTTTCAAATCAAAATGAGGGCGAAGTAGATTATACTTTATATTACTCCTCCACTCTGTATCTATATATGTATTTCCTATCTTAAAAGGACCTTTACGCCATGGCATAAGAGCCTTTGCATCGTTTAAAAGCTTTGTATCATCTAGCTTAGCCTCTATTTTTACAACATCACCAAAACTGACTTCTGTTTCTACTTCTTCTAAATTATCTATGACCTTACGAAGTGGTGCTATATTCTTCCACGTCATCCACTTCTCACGTTCTACTCTTAACTGTTTTAAATCCATTTTCATCACTTATTTTAATTACTATCACATACTTATTTAGCTATAATTGTATCTAAATATAACTCAAGGAATCTTTTTATGCGCTTAGAAAAAAAAGCAACACTTGTATCCACTACTGTTGCAGGAGTACTTGTAGTATTAAAACTTGCCGTAGCACTCTTTAGTGGGAGTATAGCAGTCTTAGCTTCTGCAGTAGACTCCCTTTTAGATCTTTGTGTTTCACTCTTTAACTACTTTGCACTCCATAACAGCGAAAAAGACCCAGATAGTAAGTTTCACTTTGGTCGTAGCAAAATCGAGCCTTTAGCTGCTGTTCTTGAGGGAATTGTTATTTTACTCTCTGCACTCTTTATTCTTTATAATGCACTCTTAAAAATTATTCATCCAAAAGAGATAGCACATATTCAAGAGAGTCTCATTGTGATTTTACTCTCCTTTGTGATTACTGCTTTTTTAGTAATTTTCTTGCGTTATGTAGCAAAAAAGACAAACAATCTTGTTATTCGCTCTGATGCACTGCACTATCAGACTGACCTCTTCTCAAATGGTGCTGTCTTATTTACCTTAGCTGCTATCTCTTACACAGGTGAACAACTCATCGATCCTATCTTAGGAATTGCAATCTCATTTTATATGATTTACTCTGCTATTCCTATTATAAAAGATGGTGTACTCATGCTTCTTGATGCAGCATTGCTTCCTAAAGATATAGAAGCAATTGAGAAAATTCTTCAAGAAGAACCAGTCATACAAAACTATCACTATCTTAAAACAAGGGAGTCTGCATCGCATGTTTTTATCTCTGTGCATACTGTATTTTCTGTGAGTATCTCCCTCTATGATGCACATGTCGTGTCAGATAAAATAGAGATGCGAATTAAGGAGTATTTTAAAGATAAAAAGACCCATATACTTATACACATGGATCCTTATGATGATTCTGAACTTAACGAGGATAGAGAGGAGTGGTAAGCAAACCTAGCGTTTTGCTTGTGGTTTTTTAATTTTTTTGGCTTTAAACTCTTTACTCGCTATATTTTCTAAAAATACAGTCGCATAAGAACCTTTTGGTAGTGTAAACGCGATGTGCATTTTATCAAAACCATCTGTATACTTCATCTCTACATCTTTTGGAAAGATTATAGCAGGACGACGAAGCCCTTTGTCGTACAAGAAGCCATCATCATATTTCGCTTCTATTTCACCCGCACGAGCAGTTGAACGATAAACACCACGACCACATAAAAGTCCAGTAGGGAGAACTCTTTTTGCTTCAAAGTCTTTTTGCTGTGGATTTTTAGGAGTAAATAGTTTTCCCTTAGAGTCTTGATATAAATCACCCTCTAAAAGCATAAATTTATTTGCATTCTCATCACGGCTAATTTGTATACGTTCTGCAAGCCAGTCGTTAAAACGGACACTTTGGTAGATAGAGATTAAAAACTTCTTGAGTTTTGAATCTTCTATGTGCAAGTCACCCTCTATCATCTTTTCTGCTTGTTCTATAGAGTCACCATCACGACCAAAACGCTGATAACCAAAGTAGTTTGGAAGTCCAAGTTTTTCACTTTTTCGTGCTAGCTTTTCTATCTGTCCGGCTTGAATTTGATTCACTTCAAAAAGATTAATACTAAAACGGTTTCCCTCTAAGTCACCCATACGGATAGAGTGTGAATGTCTAGTACCGCTGAGTATCTTTATCTGTGGATGCTTAAATCTTTTTAACTCTTTTTCATATCTCGCTTCTATGCTGATATACTGAGTAGTAGTTGCATGCTTATCTTTAAGCCCTGCATAGCCTATCTTCTCTGCATTTATATTAAGAAACTCAGCAAATGCAGCTATCATATCCCAAGTAGTTATTTCTACTTTTTTTATGTGATAGATAGAGAAGTTACCACTCCCTTTCCACTCCAACCCTATCTCATCAACAATAAAATCTTCTTGATTTTGTTCAAATTTAAAATGGATTGGCTCTTTTTCTTCTAGGTATATTCTCTGCATTAACTGCCCTTTATAGTTGTAAAAACTTTAGCTCTTTACTTGCTTTAGCTATATCTGATTTGATAGCTTTTTTTAAAGACTCTAATGAGTCAAATTTTTCATTTTCTCTGATAAATGAGACAAACCGTATATCCCCTTTATCTTCACATACAACCTCACCATCGAGTATATGTGACTCTATCGCAAACTTTCCATCTGTAGTAATGCGATGTCCTATAAAACTGACACTCGGATGGAAATGCTCTTCGTTATCTATGCGAGTTAAAGTAGTATAAACACCCTCTTTTGGTATTAAAAAACCCTCTGCTTCAATGTTAACAGTTGCCACTAACTCTTTTTTACCAAGACCTTGACCTTTTATCACACTACCTTCGATAGTATAGTTATGCCCTAAAAACTCATTTGCACCTTGAATATCACCAAGTTTTAACTTCTCTCGTATCTTATGTGAATGTACAGAATCATTTTTATGTTTTACTTCATCAACTATAATGACCTCACCCTTAAATATATCCTTTAAATCTTTATGAGAGTAACATCTATCCTTACCAAAGTGAAAGTCATATCCAACAACTATTTTTTCTAAGTCAGGAAAACGCAACTCAAGAAGCTTTACAAAACCTACACCATCAAGATGGCGAATTTCATCTAATTTTAGATAGACTATAGGGTAAGATGTAAATTTTTCTCTATTATTTTGTGGGGTAAGGTTCGCGTACCCTGTCTCAATAACAACAATAGTACCAGAATCATGGAGTTCTCTAAAAAGTGCCTGATGTGCAATATGCATTCCATCAAAACCACCAATTGCAATAGCTTTTATATTTCTCATTAATGAAATTATACCTGAAAGTTTTATATTAAGGTGTGAGAAGATTATTAAAAATGATTTTTTTGAAAAAAAGTCTTCAAGTGGTGGAGAAGGAGGGATTCGAACCCTCGGTAGGATTGCTCCTACACACCCTTAGCAGGGGCGCGGATTCAACCACTCTCCCACTTCTCCGTTTGAAGACGGTGATTATAGTAAA
>Ga0256840_1003428_pt1 | contig 12809 bp, 12 predicted proteins | sample 355202metaG_FD_185969 | JGI IMG/M metagenome (GOLD analysis project Ga0256840, IMG submission 185969) | Hydrothermal vent microbial communities from Mid Atlantic Ridge, Atlantic Ocean - 355-202 | ecosystem: Environmental > Aquatic > Marine > Hydrothermal vents | place: Atlantic Ocean: Mid...
GTGGCGCTACCATAAAAGATAAAATGAATAGTGCTGGCAGTATTATTTTATTCATAATGTTCATCATCTTGAGCATTTATTAATTTTCAACAACTTTAAAGGTAGATAATCCATCGTTGGTTAGGCTATCTTTTACCTTATCAATGACTGCTTGTTTTTGGTAGGGGCCTAAACGTACCATGTGTAAGATTTGACCTGCTTTTGTCTTTCTCGATTCCATGGTTGCACCTGGCAAGCCGATAGAAGAAAGGCGTACGAATGTATCCAAAGCTTGTTCTTGGTCAGGATAGGTTCCAACCACGACATAATAATTTCTACCAGGAGCAATTCTCGTACCTGCTGTGCTAGGTCGTTTTTGATTGGTTTGAATTGTGCGGCCAGCAATTTTTTTCGTGGGTCTTGATGTTGTGTTAGCACTAGGAACTCTTAAAGTTGGAGGAATAATCAGTTCTTCATTAATCGCAACACCACCACTGCTTTGACTGCTTTGTTGACCAAAGTTTGCCATATTGCGAACAGATTGCCCTGCACTACCGATGGTGCTACAGCCTGATATTCCTGCTGCGCTCATTACAAGTAGCAAACCACTGCTTATGAAAAGTCTATATTTTGTCATTATCGTCCCCTTTAAATAATTTTATCTACAGTGAGCCTTTGCATGAGAATATGATGAGAAAAATATGCACTCATATTCTCGCGTAAAGGCTCACTCTAATTAGCGCGCAAGTTTTCTACGCTTTATATCATGAGCCAACTGGTAAACCGCCATAGCGTATTTTGGACTATGGTTATAACGTGTAATAACATAAAAATTATCACCTGTTACCCAGTATTCTTTGCCTTGTTGTCCTTCTAATTCTAATAAAGCTACCCGTGTTGAATTTATTTTCCCTAATGGTTGCACACCAAACTGTGCAAGCTGAGGTAATGAGTGAGTAGGTTTATTTGCCCTTGTGTTGATGATTTTACCATAAAAAGCACCTGTGATACGAGCAGGAACGGTAACATCACTATTTGCTTTCCAGCCGTGGCGAGAAAAATAGTTGGCAACACTGCCAATAGCATCCTCAGGATGCCATAAATCTTTATGTCCATCGCCGTTAAAATCGATGGCGTAATTTCTATAACTGCTAGAAATAAACTGCCCTAAACCCATAGCACCAGCGTAAGACCCTGTGAGACTATGGGGGTTAGGAATTTTTTCTTCACGAATTAAGTGCAAATAATGATCCAGCTCTTTAGTATAAAAAACTTCACGCGGTTTAAAGTCCATTGCCAATGTTGTTAAGCTTCGCAGTACATTGTCTTTTCCAGTGTTACGACCGTATAAAGTCTCAACACCAATAATAGCAACAATAATTTCTTCAGGAACACCATATTGTTGGTTAGCAGCTTGCAACGCACGTTGATGGCGATTCCAAAAGTTAACACCTGCAATAGCACGCTGTGGTGTAACAAAAATTGGACGATACTTATACCAAGGTTTTGCCTCAGCAGGCGAACTTACTTTTGCTAGAATTTTTTCATCTCGTTGAATATTTGAAAAAATTCTTTGCAGTGAATGACGATCAAAACCTTTGCTTACCATTTGATTGATAAAATTCTGCATAGCAGGATAGTGCATATAGCTACCACGACTTTCTGCAAATGTACTTGATAGCATGACAAGCATCATAGTACTGAAGATTGCTTTTAACATTAGTGCATTAAGTTTTTCCATCTATTATTTGCCCCTATTATTGTATGCTACTGGATTCACCATAGCCTTTTTTACGTCGCTTCATTCCCATCAAAAACCCAAAAGCGGCCATGAGCGTAACCAATGATGTCCCACCGTAACTAATCAACGGCAAGGGCACACCAACAACGGGTAAAACGCCACTGACCATGCCAGTGTTTACTAGTAGGTAAATAAAGAAAGTTAAGCTTAGGCTACCACCTAATAAACGCGCAAAGGTATCATTGCCTTTTGTCGCCAGATACAAACCTCGCCAAATGATGAAAACATACAGTCCGAAAAGAATTATATTTCCAAGCAAACCAAACTCTTCCCCAAATACGGCGAATATAAAGTCGGTATGGCGTTCGGGTAAAAAGTCTAGTCGAGATTGATCACCATTTAGCCAGCCTTTACCATAAACCCCTCCAGAACCAATAGCGATAGTGGATTGATAAATATGATAGCCAGAGCCTAAGCGGTCAGCTTCTGGGTTAAATAACGTTAGTACACGTTGTCGTTGATAATCATGCATACCAAAGTAAAAAATTAAAGGAGCTGCAATCATGGCGCTTACGGCGGTTGCTGCTAGCCACTTCCAAGGTAATCCTGCAAAATAGATCACAAAGAACCCTGCCGTACCAACCAACAATGCGGTTCCAAGGTCAGGCTGTTTTACAATCAATAACATCGGCACAAGCACTAGCAAGCTGGCAATAAAAACATCTTTAAAGCGGGGGGGTAAGTTCTTTTTAGAAAAATAACTTGCCACCATCATCGGCACAGCGAGTTTCATAACCTCCGAGGGTTGAAAACGTAGGCTTCCTAATTCTATCCACCTCTGTGCACCTTTACCCATAGAACCTTGAACTAGCACCAATACAAGGAGGACAATACCAATAATATATATCCAAACTGACCAGCGATTAAGCATTTCACTGGGTATTTGAGAGGCAGTCAACATAACACTCGTGGCAAGTATGAGATGAATCGTATGATTATTCATCATCGCTTCGTTTTCACCTGTTGCGCTAAATAGAATGGCAGTGCCTAGTGCAATGAGTAGGATAAGAGAAACGATTAGGACAAGATCGATAGAGGATAACCACCGATGAAAGAGTGAAGTAAAAGTTGTATTTTTAGTGCCCATTATCGGTCTCTTTTTTTATCCCAGCCGTTTTTTTCTTTGCTTCAAGAGCTTCTTCTTTTTGTTTGTCTGTTAGCAAGTATGTATCCAATAATTGTCGGGCAATTGGCGCAGCCACTTTACTACCTCCACCAGCATTTTCAGCAATTACTGCCAAGGCAATACGAGGGTTTTTTACGGGAGCGAAGGCCACAAATAAAGAATGATCGTGTAATTTCTTTTTTAGCTTTGACGCATTATAGGTTTTATTCTGAGCGATACCAAACACTTGAGCCGTTCCAGTTTTTCCTGCAAAGCGGTACTTTGCCCCTGCGCCAGAACGTCGACCTGTACCGTGTGCGCCGTGCACTACATTAACCATGCCACGAATAACATCGTCCCAATACCTTAGCTTTGTGACGCCTATTGAAGGTAGTTGTTCAGGTGTGACCAATTTTTCGGGTAGGTTCCTTGAGACACGTGTTGCTCTTAAAATATGAGGGCGAACTTTTCGCCCATGCGTTGATAATGTTGCTACAGCATGGGCCAGTTGAAGCGGTGTTGCGGTAAAGTAGCCTTGCCCAATACCTGTATTAACCGTATCACCAGGATACCAAAATTTATCAAAGCGTTTTCGCTTCCACTCCGCTGTAGGCATAAGAGCTGAGCGCTCACTGGGTAAATCAATACCTGTTTTTAATCCAAAGCCAAATTTATTCATGCCTTTTGCATAACGCTTAATCCCCATACGAAAAGCAAGATCATAAAAATAGACATCACAGGATTGATAGATGGCACGGTTTAAACTGATGTGCCCGTGCCCCGCTTTTTTCCAACATCTAAATCGGTGTTTATTACCAGGGATTTGGAAGAAACCTTTTGCATAGATTGATCGACTGGGCGTTACAACACCCGCACTTAAGCCAACGAGAGCAGCCATTGGTTTAATCGTTGATCCCGGTGGGTACGAACCTTGCAAAGCTCGGTTGTATAAGGGTCTATCAGGGTTGTCTCTTAAAGCATTGTAATTTGCATAAGAAATGCCATTAACAAAAAGATTCGGGTCATAGGCAGGCATGCTTGCCATTGCTAATACTTCTCCATTTCTAGGATCAATAGCAACCATAGCACCGTTATGCTCACGCAATAATTCTTCTGCTTTTATTTGCAATTCAAGGTCAATACTTAAATACAAATCTTCACCTGCGATAGGTGCTTTATCATCTAATTTTACTTGAGGTTTACCGTGAGCATCAACCTCGGTTAGTTCATAGCCTGCTTTACCATGAAGCCTTTTTTCATAGTATTTTTCAATACCCGTTTTACCTATGTGTGTGCTTCCTTTGTATTCTTCTTTATCAATTTTTTCGAGGTCTTTTTTATCAATACGACCCACATAACCTAATAAATGACCTGCAACAGAACCTAAAGGATAGTTGCGTTGCATACGTACGGTCACTTTAAACCCATCAAAGCGTAGGCTATTTGCTGAAAAAGTTGCTACTTCTTTTTCGGTTAAATTTTTACGTAAAACGACAGGCTGGAAACGGGAATTAACACGAAGCTTCTGTTTAAATTTGATTACATCCTGAGGGGTAATAGGTAATAACTGCATGAGGCGTTGTATTGTTCCATCCATGTCTTTTACATCATCGCGTTTGGCAGCTAAGACATATTCAACATGATTATCAGCAAGTAGTGCACCGTTACGGTCGTAAATAAGACCACGCACAGGCGGTATTGGGGTTCTCTTTTGATAGTTTTCTTTCGAGAGAATCGTATAATATTCGTAGTTAGTGACTTGTAAATAAATAAGACGAACAATCACCAAAGATAGAGCAACAAAAACAAAAATAGCCGCAATAATTGCACGCGAGCGAAATAGGCGATGTTCTTCTCGTTCGCTTTTTATTGTTACCCGCTTTTCCATAAGCCCTTATGTAAAGTTTAGATGATTATTGCTAGAGACTATCTTGGTACATCTTAATACTGTCTATAATAATTTGTTTAGCCAGTTCTGCATCATCCCAGCCATCCAGCTTTACCCACTTGTCTTTATCCAATACTTTATAATATTCAAAGAAATGTTCAATTTGATCCATGAGCAAAGGTGGTAAATCTTTGTAGCTTTGAATATGATCCGATGCAGAATGCAAACCATGTGCAGGTACCGCAATAATTTTAGCATCAATGCCTGCTTCATCGGTCATATTGAGCACGCCAACAGGGCGAGCAGGAATAACACAGTTATGAACCAACGGTGTGGGTGTCACAACCAAAACATCCATCGCATCACCATCATCCGCCAATGTGTGTGGGATAAAACCGTAGTTAGCAGGGTAAAAAATCGGTGCTGCCATAAAACGATCTACAAATAATGCACCACTTTCTTTTTCTATTTCATACTTTACAGGTGATGATGCGGCAGGTATTTCAATCACAACATTTACAATGTTTGGAACATCACTACCTACTTCTATATTATCAAAAATCATTTTTCACGTCTTATGTTTTAATTAAAGCGGGGATTATAGCGGCTACATGGGTTTAGGCAAAATAAAACTGTGATAAAGAGACTATATCTTTCCTGATAAAGGTCTCATAAAAGTACACCCCCCTAGTTTTACATGATCATGAGATAGGATAAACTCCCCCGTTTTAAAGCAAACAGTAATATCTAAGCTATGAGCTCTCTCAGTGATCAGTTATTAAAAGCAGGCCTTGTAACCAAAGAACAAGTCAAAAAAGCTGCTGAAAAACCTAAGTTTAAGTCTAAAAAAGTTACCGCCAAAAAAGCTGATAAGAAAGTGCGCAATGAACAATCAGACTTAGCTAAATTCTACGGTGAGCGAAAGCAACAGGAGAATAAAGAAAAACAAGCACATGCACATATGAAAAAAGAAGCGGCAAAATTAAAGAAAGAAAAAAATCAAAAAATTAATAAACTAATTTCTACCAATATCCTCAATAATGAAACTGCTGAAATACGTTATAATTTTGTCGTTGGTACAAGTATTAAGTACCTATTTGTTACTGAAAAACAGCAAGATGACTTAGCAGGTGGCAAACTTGCTATTACTTTTCTTGCCAGTAAACGATGTTTAATCCCTATTGAAATAGGTAAAGAAATACAAAAGATCGATCCTAAAAAAATTGTTATTTTTCAAAAGGATAATTGACAACCATATAATAAATTGGGTACTATTCGCACGTTTTACACATTAAAAATATTTAATTTAGCTATGGAGAGCTTATTATGGGAATGATTGCAGACTTTAAGAAATTTGCATTAGGTGGAAGCCTAATTGATATGGCAACCGGTATAATCATCGGTGTTGCTTCAGGTAAACTTATTTCATCATTGGTAAATGATGTGATTATGCCACCAATCGGTGTTGCACTAGGTGGCGTGAACTTCTCTGACCTTGGTTATAAGCTAGCAGATACTGGCGGCGGAGAAAAAGGGCTTGAGCCACTTATGCTTAAGTGGGGTGCATTTGTACAAAGCTTTATTGACTTTTTAATTATCATGGCCGTTGTTTTTATTATTGTTAAGATTGCAACACGTAACGATGAGCCAGAAGAAGAGAAAGGCCCATCACAAGAAGATCTATTAACTGAAATCCGCGATGCGCTTGTAAAGAAGTAATATACAAGCACATAGTTTCAGTAGAAGGGGATGCATTCTTAGAATGCATCCCCTTTTTTATTTGTCGCTTTGAATCATGCCATTTTCATAATAAGATCACCCAATGTCACTTACTATCTCGATCGCACAAATCAATCCTATTGTTGGTAGCTTTAAGCAAAATACTCAACTTATTTTGGATGCCATTACACAGGCACAACAGGAAAATGCCGATGCGGTGCTTTTCCCAGAGCTTGCAGTCACAGGTTATCCGCCAGAAGATCTATTATTTCGTCCTGCGTTTATTCAAAAGGTTGAAGATACACTATTGCTTATCGCAAAAGCTGCTAAGAATATTACCGTCGTCATGGGCGCGCCCATTATGCGAGATGGCAAACTATTGAATGCCGCTTGCGTACTGCGAGCCGGAAAAGTCACCCACGAATACGCTAAACAACACTTGCCTAATTATCGCGTGTTTGATGAAAAGCGTTATTTTAGACGTGGCAAAGAAGCTGTCGTTATTGATATTGCAGGGCATAAAGTTGGCTTGTTGATTTGTGAAGATATTTGGATGAAAACACCTGCGAAAGATGCCAAGCAAGCAGGTGCAGAAGCATTATTTGTATTAAATGCTTCTCCCTTTCGCTCACACAAAACGGCTGAACGATTAAAAATATTGAAAGAGCGTTCAACAGATAACGACCTCTCCATTGTGTATGCCAACTTAGTGGGTGGACAAGACGAGCTTATTTTTGATGGTGAATCATTGGTATTTGACCGTGCAGGGCAGTTAATTTATCAAGCCCCAAGTTTCGAAGTAGGCATATTTACGGTTGAGGTGCCGCTGGATAAATCCTCAAAAGCTATAGCACCTCGCGAGCAAAATAAGCTTGCCAGTATTTATAATGCCTTGGTGTTAGGTGTAAAAGATTATGTGAATAAAAATGGTTTTCCTGGGGTAATGTTAGGTTTGTCAGGCGGCATTGATTCAGCACTCACCATGGCAATCGCCGTGGATGCGTTAGGTGCTGAAAATGTCGAGGCGATTATGATGCCATTTCGTTATACCGCTGACATTAGCATACACGATGCCGCGCAACAGGCAAAAACTCAGGGTGTAAAGTACCGAGAAATTCCTATCGAGCCTATTTTTAATAGTTTTGTCGATGCGCTTTCACCAGAGTTTGAAGGCATGGATAACGATGTCACGGAAGAAAATCTACAAGCACGCTCGCGTGGTGTGATTCTTATGGCGATGTCGAATAAGCTTGGCAAAATGCTACTAGCGACAGGTAATAAAAGTGAAATGGCTGTTGGTTATGCCACGTTGTACGGTGATATGGCTGGCGGATATGCTCCCTTAAAGGACGTGTTTAAAATTACCGTTTACGACTTAGCTCGTTATAGAAATAGCATTGGTGATAATGGCTTTTCTCTAGCTGATGGCTCTAGCTACAAAGAAATAATTCCAGACAGAGTAATAACACGCCCACCCTCAGCAGAATTAGCACCCGATCAAGTCGATGAAGATTCTCTTCCACCCTACGACATTTTAGATGCCATTCTACGAATGTTTATCGAAGAGTTCCAAAGCGTTGATGATATTGTCGCACAAGGTTATGAACGAGAAACGGTTAAACGTGTGGCTAACCTAGTGTTGCTAAGCGAATACAAACGTCGCCAGTCCGCTCCAGGTATTCGCATTACCAAACGTGCCTTTGGTAAAGATCGTCGTTATCCAATTACGTCGCACTATCGCTGGCACCTCGATTAATGCCGGCTAGCTCGGACAACCGTCAAATAATTGTTATTTCTGGCAATCAGTCAGATTGCTTAAAGCACGCTAAAAAGCTCACCGCTAAGCTTGATTGTCTTTTATTGGATGACCAGAAAAAAGCATCGTCATTTTTAGGGCAAGAGTTTGATGCGGTCATTTTTGATTGCCATGAGAAACATCATGTAAAACTGGGGGGGTGTGCTTTCGACCCCAATGCCTTTGGTGCAATTACAGGTACAATCCGCGGTGGCGGTTACTTGCTTTTGTTAAAGCCTGAAAAGCTTTCGGAGAAAAGTTTATTCTTAAAGCGGTTTTGGTCTGTTTTGTCGGCATACGACCACTTTCAAATTACAGCACAATCAGTAAATGATGTGCCACTCACTGCCCCACAAAAGGTTAATCATGCCAGTGCTGATCAAGATGGTGCCGTTAAAAGTATTATCCATGTAGTCAAAGGGCATCGCCGTCGCCCCCTGGTAATCACATCAGATCGTGGGCGGGGGAAATCAGCCGCGCTAGGAATTGCCGCTGCAAAGCTATTTGACGATGGTTATAAAAATATTATCGTCTGTGCGCCCAGCAAAAAAACGGTGGCAATTATTTATAAACATGCTTTAAAAAACAGCCCTGAATGTACGCTTGTTTTTTATTCGCCCGATGAATTGCACCAACAAAAGCCAAAAGCTGATTTAGTGCTAATTGATGAAGCCGCCGCTATCCCTGTCTCGTTACTTAGTCGTTTTCTCACGCACTATTCGCGTATTGTTTTTTCAACGACACAGCATGGTTACGAAGGCAGTGGCCGCGGTTTTGCTATCAATTTCAAAAAAGTTTTGGATAGCGTGGCGCCAGAATGGGTGAGCTGTGAACTTAATACGCCCATTCGCTGGGATGCGGGTGATACGCTAGAAAGCTTTGTGTTTGATGCATTGCTTCTTAATGCCGAGCCAGCAGAATTGAATGATATTAGCTTGAGTGGAAACCACACCCCCCCACTTTTACATGATGTTCTTTTGAGTGCTACCCACCCACAAATTAATAAAATAGAACTAATTAACAACCCTGCAACGCTTTCAGAACTGTTTGGATTATTAGTCAGCGCTCATTACCAAACCAAACCTTCTGATTTAATGCGCATGCTGGATGATGATTTAATCAGCATTCACGTCATTCAGTTTAATAAGCAGATAATCGCTGTTGCATTGCTCATAAAAGAAGGCGGGATTGATTCAAAAATTGCCACCAATATTTTTGAAGGCACACGTCGTTTAAAAGGACACCTCGTAGCACAGTCACTGGCAGCCAATGCTGGCATTGAAAATGCCCCTTGTTTACAGGGTGAGCGCATTATTCGTATTGCTGTTCATCCTGCATTGCAACAGCAAGGTTTTGGGACAACTTTATTGGAATCAATAATAAAAAATTCTAAGGCTGATTATCTAAGCAGCAGTTTTGGCGCGACTACCGAACTTCTCTCTTTTTGGCAACAGCTAGAATTCACACCTGTCTATTTAGGTATGAAGCGAGATGCTAGCAGTGGCACACACTCGGTAGTAATGTTGCATTCAAAAACAACAGCAGGAGAAACGTTGTTAAAGGTTGCTCATCAGCGTTTTGCAAAACACTTCCCTCATTTATTGTCTGAACCCTTTCGTGAGTTAGAAACTGAACTTGTGCTGGCATTACTAACAAGCTCAACGACACTTTCAGCCACACCTAAAAAAGCCTCCCAAATTGAATCTAAAGAATTGTTAGCATTTGCCGAAAAACAACGTGGTTATGAGAATACGATTTATCCTATTTGGAGGCTTGTTTGCAATAAGCTGAGTAATGAGTCTAAACTAACTAATAAAGAAAAAGAAATTCTTGTACTTAAAGTCCTACAAAAACAGGCATGGAAACAAATTAGTAAAAAAATGGGGGGCGATATTAAGGGTAAAAAAGATGTGCTTTTATTGCTAAGGCGCACTATCTCAAATTTAATGCAGTAATGATTAAGTAGATTTTTATAAGGCAATAAATACTACCATCTTCCAAAACAAGCTCAAATCCCTTAATATGCCTGAAAAAATAATAACAATAAATCTAATGAAAAGGATTTTCTACGCGGGCTTATGAAATTATTACTACAACTATGCATCACATGCAGCTTATGTGTCGGAGCATCTCAAGCAATGGCAATAAGTGACCCATACTTAGCAATGGGCGAGGATCTTGATTACTTAATTGAAAGCGGACATAGCTTAGCGATTGAAGAAATGGAATATGAATTGCGTAAATTTGTTCTCTTTCGCGATGTGGAAGACTTTTTATTTAACTTAAACGATGAATATATCGAGGATGACGAGTAGATTCATTTAAAACTGGAGTGTTGCTTTTTAAATTCTCCCTTTAGTTTATATCAATACAAAAGGAAAACTTATCTGCGTCACCTTTTATCAGAAAGTCATGTTGTTCATCCCTTTCCGAATGACTCTAATTAACATCTGTGAGATATTAAGTTCAGATTAAGGAACAGCTCCTTAACAATAACTATAAAAATAAAAAGGCATTAAAAGCGATTTTAAATTAAACCACACATATAACTTTTTGGGCTAACAACAGTATTAAACTTCCCCCGATTTCAATGTTGTTAGCCCCTGAGTCCTTCGGGACTCCACCCACAAAATGCTCCCCTTGCTTTTTGTGGGTACTTCAAGCCAGACTTCGGTCTGGCTTTTTTATACCTGAAACTTTTGCAAAGGCTTCTTTTTTTCCTGTAAACTTTATTGCAACGATAAAATAATAACGACAATTCTTATGGACAGTATTTTTCTACTCACAATTGGTTTTATCTTCCTTGGTGCATTCTTCTCTAATGTCATGAAATGGCGTAATAAAGATCGTGTATTAAAAGATTTACAAAACTTTCATGTCACGATTGAAATGCAAAATGGTAAGAAAATCTGGGGTAAAACACATATATACACAAATGGTATGGAACTATTTTTTTCGCGTGCAGCAAAGAATTCAATGGGTGACCCTATTACATCATATATTTTTTATGGTGATGATATTGATCAAATTCGTGCTATTTATCGGAATCACTCTGAGCTTTCAAAAAAGAACCAAGAGAATAGGAAAAAAGAAATATTGACAGTCACCGATCCCAATTATATGACCATATTGATGCGTAAATTTAAAATATTCTTCAATATGTTTAACGATGCTATCGGCGAGGCACTCAATGTTTTTCTATCACGAATGAAAGGTGGAAAATCAGGTGGCACTGTTTTTGATACGCAAAGCGCCAATTTAAAAAAGATTGGTACAACCGCGCTCTCTGCAGTGGGTAATTCTTATGACCCTATCTTAGAAAAGTATATAAATAGTCGTGTTGTTGTTTCTCTGCAAGATGAAACTCATAAAAATGAGTTTTGTGGGTTTTTAAAGGAGTATTCATCTGCATGGCTTTCAATTTTAGATTGCCGATTAATTCATAAACACCAAGTAGACCTAGATGATGTTGCAAGGCTTACGCTGCAACGTGATATGGACTTTAGCTATTATTTGTATGACGAAGGAGAAGGTAAATTAGCACTAGATATTGCCATTGGGTATTTTGGTGCTGAACCAGTAAAGTTGATTGCTGTAAAAGGTGAAAATTATCGGCATAGAATTAATAAAATACTCAAACATGATCAATCACTCTCACTTACTATTAGCAATCTTCCACAGGAAACCTTTAAGAACTTTAATCAGAATTTGTTACCGCTTGAGTTTGAAATGGTCGCTGAAGAACGCCGTGAGGGTGATGATCCAGAAGAAAATGAGATCTATCAAAGCGTATTGCCAGATTTTGAGCTAGAACTAGAATCCACACAAATTGCTGATGTATATTTACCTCGAAGCTTAGCAATATTAAGGCATTGTGCAGAGTAGACAAATAGCGATGTAAAGTGGGGAGTCTTTTATTCCCTCTAAGCACACCCCCCACTTTTACATGAGGTTTATTACAGAGAAAATATAACAGCTAAGCCGCTATTTTATCGCCCAGAACATCTTTAATGACAGGGTATAAAATATTGGTCTCTGCATCAATTCTATTCAAAACAAGACTAAACATTTCGTGCGTATCTTTAACAAACTTATCATGCTGTATAACTCGCAGTTTTTTATTTTTACACCATTGCCCTAAATACTCATTAAAAACACGTTTGATTTCGATAGAGCCAGAGAAGAAATCATTCACTGTCTTTCTTACTTTTAAATCATCGTGATTTAATAAGTGACGGTAAACTTCTTTCTCTTCTAAGTATAAATGGTCGGTCACTTTTTCTGCAAACTCAAGAAAAAGATCACACGTGGTATCTTTATTACACATTTCCTTATTTTCTATCAAGTAGTTTAGAACGCTAGAGAGTTCTTTAATTTTATTATTTTGTTCATTAAGCTGTGTAAAACTAAGCATAGTATCCTCACAATGGGTTATTGTTATTTGCAAAAGTTATCTACCTATAAAGTAGTAGATTTTAAAAACTAGTCAAGGGAGAGAAGGGAATAAAAATAAAAATAAAAA
>Ga0256840_1003429_pt1 | contig 12799 bp, 24 predicted proteins | sample 355202metaG_FD_185969 | JGI IMG/M metagenome (GOLD analysis project Ga0256840, IMG submission 185969) | Hydrothermal vent microbial communities from Mid Atlantic Ridge, Atlantic Ocean - 355-202 | ecosystem: Environmental > Aquatic > Marine > Hydrothermal vents | place: Atlantic Ocean: Mid...
TCAGAACCTGTAAAAAAATAGCTTTCCTAGGGAGTTGAGGGTATCATAACAGGTTCATCATTTTTTTTCAGGTTTACATTACAGGTTACATTACAGGTTGTTCACCATCACCATTGATTACCCCTGTTTCAATAAATTCACGCGTGCCCTTTAATTAGACAAACTACCATTGATTACCCCCCTGTAATGCGGGGTCATTACCCCCAATCAACGCGTGGTTGATTACCCCCTTGATGGTTGGGCGTGGGGGGTAGGGGGTGGTGGTGTTTATTTCAATGTTTTGTTGTAAAACCCTACAAATGTAGGGTTAGGTTGATGTATAGCTTTGTTTACCAAGCTCTGCTTTGTGCCCCCCTTTATCTTTGTCGTATCCCCTTCACCCCATATCTATTGGGTGGTGTATGCCTATGTGGCTCCACATGATGCATGGGAAGCGGGGGGTAATCAGCATGTAGTTGATTACCCCCTTTCGGGGGGGAAATAACTATGTTATTTGTTCTGACGGCGTCTAACCATATACCTATATATTATAATATATAGGAGTAAGGGAATAGATATTGAAGTGAGTATTGAGGTAAATGCTTAAATATGCCATCAACGAGAAATAACGTGAGGTGTTAAAAAATGTCTGAACCAAAATCTAAACCAAAAGTTGAGGAAAAAGTTCGAGTGTGGGAAGAAAAAATAGCAAAAAGGGTTATCGAGAATATAGCTGACATAATCAAAGACAAGCCAAAGGAGGAGGCGGAAAGAATAGCAAGTGTGGTATGTCTAGCAATCGCAGCTGGTTATGAGGTACAATCTAGCTGGCTAGACAGTATAATATCTCAAGGGTGGGATATAGATGAAATAAGGGTATTCCATGTAGAGGCGAAGATGGGCTACATAAGAGTATCTGTTCTAGCGCCTAACGATAAGTATGCGGAAGTCAGGATTCATCCAAAGAAGTGCAAGGAGCAGCTAACCAAGGTGGAATTCGAAAAGTTCAAGAGGGAATACGAGAGAATGGCTATGATTGCATACGTTGAGGAAATGAGAAGGGAACTAGAAAGGAAAGAAAATAGAATAAAGAGGATGGAGAGGTATATCGAAGAGCTTGAGGAGAAGCTTAAGAATGAAAAGAGCATATCAAGGAATATGGAAGAAGATATAAAAATATGCAGAGAATTCTTGACAGAAGCGTTACGTCTAATTAGTGAAAAGGGATTAAAAGAGGAGTACATAAATAGGTTACATAAGGAAGAAATAGAGGATGAAATAGAGAATTTCATAGATGACTACGATTGTTGATTTAACCTAACCTGTTTTTTGTTTTTTTATTGTTTGTTTTCTTTCTATTTGTTGTTTGATTTTATTATTCTCTTTATTGTGTTTTATTTTTCTGTGTTTATGTCTCGGAGTCCGATGCTGTGGGTGTACCTCAATATTTTTATGTCGTGATTCATTAATGTATTTGAGGTGATTAATGTATGCGTGGGGGTAACGGTTCGAATATGCATAAATCAAGCATAGTTCTTAGTAAGGAGAACTACAGAAAGTTAATGGTTGTGAAGGCGGAGACAGGTGTACCAATATCTAAGATAATTAACATACTGGTGAGGTCTCTAACGGAGGAGGAAATCATTGAGATAGTGAGTTCAGCTATGGAGGTTGAGGGTGGTTGAGCGTGGTTAAGCGGTACGTGGTCAGGCTAGGTGGCGGGGATATTCTGCTGAAGACTGATGATTTGTGTTTGGCTCTGAGGGTTCAGTTAAATACGGGGAATAAGGTGTTCGATAGGGTAAGAAGGATGAGGATTAGTAATGAGTTGGCTAGGGCTATGTACGTTCATCGGTGTAGGGGTGGGGAGGATGAGGAGGTTTAATGAGGTAGTGTCGTTTAAGTGTGATGGGTACATACTTGATATGCTTGATGAGTTATGTAGGTATCTAAGCACTAGTAGGTCGCAGGTGATTAGGTACGCAATAATTAGGTACTACAATGATGTTGTTAAGGATTTGGGTGGTAATGGTAGACAAAGGATTAGGGTTAAGCGTGTCGTTCTGAAGTAAATGTTTTTCCTTTAGGCTCAACCCTCTTTACCGTATTATTAATTAATTTACGTGAGGTGATTAAATGGCCAGACGCAAGGTGTCTCAGTTCATAGTGCCCAAGACACCTTCAGCAGTATTAGAGAAGGCTAGGACTAGGGTTGAGACGGCGAAGGATGAGTGGGCTAGGCGCACGGTTGAGGGCTTCATGAGGAAGTGGAACGACTGGTACAGTAATTTCGTGGTGCCTCAGCTGATTAGGTTGAGGCTACCGAAGCGTACTGAGTCCATCAGGGACAACGTAATTAATAGGGTCGTGCCTGTCTGTGAAGTGATTAGTAAGGCTAGCGCTAATTACAGGGCGGAGCAGAGGTCAGCCATAATGATTCAGGCTCCCGTAACCCCCGTGTGAGGGGGTGGTAAGTAATGGCTATGCCTAGTAAGGAAGCCATTAAGAAGGCGTTCGAGACTAAGGGTGTTGATTACGGCGTTGGCGGCTCTCTGGGTGCGGTAACGTACATGATTAACAGGGAGGTTGAGGAGCACGTAGCGCCTTACGGGCAGTTCATGGAGCGCATACATCACTTCAGTAACGGGGTAGTAAGCACTTTGCTGGGTATTATAGGGATAGTTACTGGTGTGCCTTACCTTGACACATTGACGGTCGTCGGCGTTAAGGAGCTACTCAGTGGTGTGTACAAGCAGTTCATTAAGAAAGACCCGTACCTAGTGGTAACTGCGGACAGTATTGAGGGGTACAACTTCGACCCCAGCGAGGACGTTATACTTGTAGTTGATGGTGAAAAGGTGTCGCCGACCAGCAACGTTACGGTTAAGACGGATGGTGATGGGTACTTCATCTATAAGCCATCAACCAAGCTAAGTAAGGGTGTGCACACGGTCGTAGCAAGTACTAGCACGAAGTCGGCGTACGGTCGCTTCCCCGTGTAATACTAAACCTAATTAAGTAGAAACCCGTTTTTTAAGTAATACATTTTTAATTATTGAGTCCTCAACCACTTCTTGAGGTGATTAAAATAGGTCTAGGTATAGGTCTAATTAATAAGGTAATGGAATTAATGAACTACGCATTAAGCAATAAGGACAAGATTAGGGTTCATGACTACAGCGTTGATGTTGAGGGTGAGGTCGTTACTCTGGTGATTGTAGCTAAGGATGCTGAGTCAGCCAAGCACATTAAGGCGGTGATTGATGAGTTAGCTAACATCATTAAGGAGGAGTTAGGGCAATGAAGCTACAAATCAAGAAGAGGGCGGACACTCTGGAGGACGCTTTAAGGTTAAGTGAGGACGAGGTAGCTATGGTTGAGGAGTTAATGGAGTACGCATTCAGGAAGTATAGGAAGCCAGCTAGTATACTGGCGTACCTGTATGAGAAGCTGGGTAGTAACGATAAGTTGATGGCGTACGCCCTGATAATGTTCTCGTACACTATATGCATGATGAACAGGTGATTAGCGTGGATGAGTTAGAGTACATTGTGTCGTTCAAGATTAGCTCCAACCTACTAGATAGTCTTGATAGGAAGTGTGCTGAGATTAAGCATAAGCGTAGTAGGGTTATACGTGCGTTAATATACCTGTTCGTAAACGATGATTACGTATTCAATAAGGCTAAGGAAGTAATTGATAGGTGGTTAGTATGAGTTCGCATGATAAGGAGTTAGCTAGGGTAAAGGGTATTGAGGGGTACATAAAGAAGAAGTACCCCAACCTGTACGAGTTCTTCAAGAAGGAGTCTGAGAAGAAGGGTAAGCCAGTAATAGAGCTTATCATGGAGTACGCTAACTTCGGCGCTAGCGTTAAGCAATGGGGAGCTACTATAACGCCTGAGGAGCTTGAGGGGCTAGACCCTAAGTCATTATACATAGCGCTTAAGCTTATGGAGTGGATTAGCCAGAAGTTCTTCACTGTGCTTGCGTACGCTAACGTATCAACGGTTCAGGCTATGCATCAGATGGTAATGCAGCAGATGGCGTTAATGCAGGGCATGGGTGAGGAGTCAGGGGGTGGTGGAGCACCAGTAATAATGCCTGCTCCTGCTAGGGCGCACAGGCTCGATAAGTTAGTGGACTTGGTTAGGGAGGGTATTAGGGCGTTCAACATAATGATGCAACAGCAGGTAAGTCAGCAGTCAAGCAGTCAATCAACAACGTCAAGCATAGCTAGGCGCATAGCTGAGAGGCTGAAGGCGTCTAGTGAGGGTGAGGAAGGTAATGAGTAATGATGACTACGAGGTAATGGAGGAGTACTCAATAATACCTAACGCTAAGGTAACGGTTGAGAGGTTAGGGGATAAGAAGTACATTAGGGTTAAGGTGAACTACACCATAACGTCTAAGCTAGACCTTCCAGTAGTTGAGGGTTACCTTAAGGGATTAGCAAGCCTGATAAAGCTTCTAGCGATTAAGCACCTTAAGTGGTGATATTATGGGCTTGAAGTCCGTTGATATTGATGAGGTTCTATACAATAAGGTGAAGGAGAGGGCTAGGAAGGAAGGTAAGAGCATTAGGGCTGTCGTTGAGGAAGTGCTTAGCCATTACTTCAAGGGAGATTATGTAGATGATAAGGCGGTGAGTAAGTGGAAGGAGATAGCGGTGAAGTTCCCCACCAAGTGCGTGTTCTGCGGTAAGGAGGTAAGTAAGGGTGAGGTAGCGATGTGGGCTAAGGGTGTAGGAGTGGCTCACCTGTCATGTTTCTACGCTAAGATGGTGGACTACACAGGTGATAAGACCCTAGCGAGAAAGTACGTGAAGGTAAAGGAGCTTGAGGCAGTGATTAGGGGGCTGAAGGAGGAGGCGGATAGATTAGCGGATGTCGTGCTGAGTGCTAAGGCGGTTCACGACATCAATAGGTTCAGTAAGGAGTTAAGGGGGTTGGCTGAGGAGTTCCTTAAGTTCCTTAATGAGTATAGCGATAATGAGGACGTGTTGAGGAAGGTTGAGGAGATATACGACGCTACGGTCGAGTTGAGGCGACTAGCTATTAAGATACTTCAGATTCTATCTAAGGTTAAGGTGATTAAGGTATCAACAACGGTTAGTAGCACTAAATCAAGCAATGAGGTAAGTAAAGAGGAGGAAAGTATTTACGTATAATTAGGTATTAGCTATTTTTTCACTAGGGGTAATCATGGGTATAAAGGAAGATATGTCAAAATTACATGGTGGAGTATTAAGGGTTTATCTTCAGGCTTGGGCTAACAGGATTAAAGCATGGTGTAGAAGATACGGTGTATCACCTGAGAGACTAGGGTATAATCTGAATGACCTTGAGTCCGTGAAGCGGTTACTGCTTAATTTCTGCGATGATTTGGAGGAGCATGAATGTAAGGAAGCTATAATTGAGGCTATACGTGAGTCTGGCGGCGTAATTAAGCCGATTGAGGAGATGCGTAAGCCTCCAGAGGTGCAGACGGAGTATAACGAGTTACCTATGGATATTAAGAACAGGATAATTGATGATATTGAGGCTATGGCTTCTAGGAATTACCCATTATCTGAGATTTACGAGTTAGTGATTGATGAGCTTGAGGACTACGAGGTGCCTAACCCTAAGGAGTGGGCGTACAAGCTAATTCTTGAGGCGCTACCGCCTGAGATTATTGTTAAGTTAGGCTCAGAGAGGCTATATAGGACTACGTTTCCTAAGGTTGAGGTTAGTGGTGAGGTTAGTAAGCATGAGGTTAAGGTAGAGCATGAGAAGAAGACTGAGGTTGAGGAGAAGCCTAAGCCTAAGACAAAGACTAAGAAGGAAGCAGGTCTGGTTGTTGCTTATGGTGCTCTGAATAAGTACGTGATTGTTGGTAAGCCAATGCCTCACGCTCAGGAGGTTAGTGGTAGGGTTAGGATAGGTAGGGTTGATGACCATAAGGTGTACCTAATAGTTCCTTCAAGAAACGTTATTGTTAAGGTGTATGATGAGACGCCAGAATACGCTGACGTCGAGGTTACTAGGGGGTGGCTTGAGTTCTACTGAGGTGGTATAATGGATGAGGAGAGCATACTTGTAGCTATGATAACTAGCAAGCTACTGGAGCTGTTCGCTATGTGCCTCCTGTTCCTGTTCCTAGCTATAATATCTGGTAGGAAGTAACTGCGTTGATGGGTGGTATTATGGATTACTCGGTTTTTTTATTCATTATGAACGCCATACTAGGTGCGTTCACTAACGTTTTGATGTGGTCTAAGCGTGTAGGTGATTTAGCTACGTTTAGGGCTTTCAAGCACGTGGTTATTGGTGGCATTGCTGGCTATGTTTACTGGTTACTGCATGAAGTACACCACGTGCCTGACGGAGTCATGTCGTTCGTTGTTGGGTACGTGGCTGAGGACTTCATTAACTGGGTTGCTAGGAGGTTTAAGCCAAAGTATTAAAGGGGATAACTTTTTATTCAGGTTTTAAATAGTTTATCATGTGGTAATATGTCGTGGGAGCACTCAGAGATTTTCGAGGAGAAGTTTAAGAGGGTACCTCTTCAGCTTAGGAAGATAATATACGAGATTAGGGATAGGATTAATGATATCAAGAAGCGTTACGGTTCAATGGGTGCTTACGGACTACCAATAATTAACTCTAAGGAGGAAGCAAGTGTTCTGTGGTACGTTAATAACGTCTATGACGTGCCTTACTACACGCTGGCTAATTGGATGGGTATTAAGCCCGTTACGTTGTGGAGGTTATTCAAGAGCATTAAGGAGAACGGTTACGTTACGATTAATGTCGAGGGTAAGAGGGTTAGGGTTGAGCTAACACCTGAGGAGGCTAAGACTATTGTCGAGGAGATGCTTAAGCCTAAGGAGAAGCGTAATATTCCTTCAGTAATGGAGTCTAGGGTTGTTCAGGAGTTCCTTAAGAACCCAGTTAGGCGTGCTGGGAGTGCTAAGTACGGCAGGATGTTGCCTGAGAAGGTGGTTAGGAGCACAATCAACATTATTCAGCGAATAGCTGACTACATTAGGGAGTATCACCATGAATTACCTACGAACCCTGACTTATGGAATGAGGACATGATTGCTAGGGTTCTTGAGGAGATGAAGAAGGAGTATGGGTGGAGCGACCAGTACATGAGGTCAATTAAGATAGCGTTGAGGCGTGTATTCCCTACGTGGTTCACGCATCAAGTTGGTAGCGCTAAGTCCGTTGCTAAGCCTAAGGAGACATACATTCCTTACGACATGTTCTTGAGGGTTCTAGCTAGCCCTGAGTTCAGCGGTGTTGAGAAGCTTTACCTTAAGCTACACGTAACTACTGGTGCTAGGGAAGGTATAGGTGCTAGTGAGCCTTCATCAATGTGGGGTCTCAGGTGGGATAAGATAAACTGGAGGGATAAAATAATAAAGATTTGGGAGAGTAAGACTAAGAAGGAATGGCGTGGACGTCTAGACCTGTTCTTCAATGAGTTGCCTGATGAGCTTTACCAGTTATGGGTTAAGCTTGGCAGGCCTGAGGGGTATATATGGAAGACTTTGGGGTTCACTAAGAATAAGTTCAACACAATGATTCATGATGTGCTTAGGAGAATATCTAAGATGTTCAGCGACGAACTTAAGGAGAGGTTCGGCACAGACCGCTTAGTGCCTCATGATTTAAGGCGTACTCACGTGGTGTGGTTAATTGATGCTGGCGTTGATTTAGAATCAATAGCAAAGTCCGACGAATTCGATTTGGGTGTTGGGTGGGAGAACCTCGACACATTGCTGGTGTACTACGCTCGGTTCACGGCTAGGCGCAGAGCTATTGAGTTGGCTAAGGTGTATCTGAGGTACCAGCATGACGTGCCTGAAGACATTGTTAGGATGTCTGGCATGAGTAAGGAGGAACTGATTAAGGTTGTTAAGGCGGTGAGTTAGCCGTGATGAAGGAGGAGCTACTTAAGCTAATACTTGAGTTCGTTGAGCGTAAGGGTAAGATGTGGTTTTCAAGGGACGAGTTCTTGGTTTGGTTATGGTTCAGGAAGCGCAACATTTCCTTTGAATCCGTGTCTAGGAAGCTACGTCTACTTGCTAGGCAGGGGTTCCTAGCTAAGCGCTATGTTAGGGTTGAGGAGTGGGGGTTTGCTAGGAAGGTTTACTACTTCCCGATAAAGTATAATATATACAAGTACTTAATGAGGGGTAGGAGGAAGCTAGTTAATGCGGTTCAATAGCTACGTAATAATTGCTTCATTGATTTTTTTGATTATTTTCGTTATGTGCTTCATAGCTTTCTTCTACTTTATTTCATTGATTCCTTCATGCAGTTATGGCTCTGTTGTTTGCAGTTATTATAATTCTGTGAGGTTAGGCGTTATTAAGTTGTTCATTATTGTTATGGGTTTGTTAGTAATTGCTTTCATAGCGACTATTTACTATGAGTGTAAGGTTTCATTAAGGTGTTACTCATAGTATGTTATTAGGTGGTTAAATAATGGGGAGGTTCGGCGCTAGGTTAGTAAGGGCTATGGTGTACGGCATGTTGCTGGCTACGATACTGGCTCTACTGTTCTCTGCTGGTGGCGCTATTCTGGCAACGCTTAGTGGTGGTGCGTTACCGCTTAAGGCGACTCAGCTAGCGTTGCTCGGAGGCGTGATAGGTCTGACCGCTCCAATAGCTATGGAGTTAAGCGCTAAGTATGAGGAGGACTCAGGTAAGAAGTAACCCTTTTTTTCATTAATTTTAATTTTAAACACTTTACATGGTATTAACGCATTTATTTATTGGTGGTGTAAATGACTATACTCGTACGTAACTTGCCACCAATAGTTGCATCTGCTAGCTGTCCATTATTCGATGTTAGGGTTATTGGTAGGAGCGGGGACACGCTAGTGGTGTCATCGTACGACGTAATCACTAGGTCTAAGATAGGTGAGGACGTTACCAAGAGCATTGACTCAGACGACTTCACAACAACGTCATACGCACCTACTCCTAAGATAAGCGGTGTTACAATAATTAACGTGCTGATTTACGTTAAGGACAGCAACGGCAACGTAGTTGAGGCTATTAATAGGTACGTCCTGTTCGCGCCTAACGTTACTTGGGTTGATATTGATAAGGATACTGAGGCTTGGTACATAAGCAAGCTTGGTTTCGTATTTAAGGTTAGGTGGGAAGCAAGTAAGTACTCATCGGTTCCAGTTCCTAACTCTAACCTGTTCTACACTATACTTCATCAGGAAGGAAGGCTAATGTTCTTCGAGGGTAGTACTAAGAAGCTTGATGTTAGTGGTGATAGCGCTATAGTGAACTTAACGTTCATGATTAATAGGGAAGTAGCTACTGCGTTAGCTAGTAAGATTGATGACCCACTAATAAACTCAGCTATATTCAAGGTTCCTGACCTAGCACCTATAGTTGGTGGTTTTAGGGCTGTTGAGGAGGTTTACGAAAGCAAGAGGTTCACTCCCTTAGCTGTGTCGTTTAGCTATGACGATAACTACGTTTACTTCAAGGTAACCACTCAGTTAGACCTGAAAACACCTATAGATATATGGAGCACGTTAAGGATAGTTGCAGGTGTGGGCGCAATAATTGCTGGCGTAGTGCTACTTGTTGCTTCATGCGGCGCAGGAGCACCAGCATCAGCGCTACTAATAGCTTCTGGACTATCATCCATAGGCGCTGGCGCCATAGTCCTGCATGATACATTCGTTCACGCTCCTAAAGACATTCTTGAGAAGGCTAGGAATGAGGTGGAGTCAGCCAAGAACGACATTAACATGACTTACGAGAAGCTGAACGAGTACGTGAACCAATTAATTAATGAGGGAAAGCTAACGCCTGAGGAAGGAAACAGGATACTTAAGTATGTGGACATGATTAGGTCTAGGGCGTTCAAGGCGTTCGACGAGCTGTACAAGTCTGTTCAGGACGCTTATAGGCGTGGCTACGAGGACGGAGTGAACTCAGCCAAGTGGTGGGTACTTGGTGCAGGTGCTGGTGGGTGTGTTCTGGGCTTCGTTATTGGGAAGAAGTAAGGTTTTTCAATACATAATTACGTAATATCACCTAATTTTAAATGAGGTGATTAAATGGTGTCTAGCACTACGGACGTTGTTGCATCAAAGAAAATATTAGATGTAAGCGACTTCGCAATAGGTGAGACTCCTAATGCGTACTACGTAGCTAACGTAAGCCCTGATAAGGAGTTAATGCTAGCTGTAGAAGACCATTACCCAACTGCGGCTATATACTTGCTTGATAGGAAGGGCAACAAGTACTCAGTCAAGAAAACGTACAACTTAGGTACTAGACCAATAGCGTGGTTCACTCTGGACAGGTACGTTATTGCTGGGTACGGTAGCTACTTGTATGGCTCAAGTAGTGAGGAGCACCCAGCCCTGTTCATAGCGGGCATTGACGAGAAGTCGTTGAAGATAGTGTTCTATAAGAACGGTGGGGTAACTACGCATAATTTTGAGTCCTTCATTGTGGACTTGGAGAATGACTTACTTATTGTTGGGACTGGTAATGGTGGTCAGCACGTTATTGGGTTTAAGCTGTCGTGCGTGTTGAATACGGGTGATGGTGGGGACATATCATCCTGCTTCGTGTTCGATATTGACGCTACTAGCTTGGTGGGTAGCCCACCAGCGCATACGTGCAATATATTCAAGCTGGGCGGGAAGTACTACATATACGGCGGTAACGGGGACTGGGAGAACGTATCATCTCCTAAGGTAGGTATTTGGGAGCTGACTAAGGCTCCTCAGGAGTTAAGCGGTGATGTCAAGGCTGAGAACGTAACCAAGCAGGTGTGGGTGGGTAGCGGTCTTAAGACGGGCGGTCAGTTCGTTGTGTGGGGAGGTAAGGCGTACCTGAACACTAAGGACTCAAGCGGGTATAAGGTTAAGGTATTTGATGGGTCAGGCGTGAGCGACTTCGTGGATGGGTACTTGGGCTTCAGGTTCCTGAACTATATAGCGGTGGTTGATAGTAACGGCAACTTAGTGGTTTACGATTTAAGCGGGAATAAGGTGTACACGTACCAGAAGCAAGGCACAGGTATACCTGGTCAAATGGGTGCTTTAGGGATTTTCACTGACTGGGATAAGAACAACAACGTAGCCCACGTAATGACCCTGACGTACAAGCTGAGCGAATTAAGGTTCGGCGGGATAACGTACAAGAACGGCAAGGTGTACGCCGAGGTAAAGGACATTGAAGGCAATAAGCTAGCAGGCATCCCCGTAATCATGGTTGATGATACTGTGTTCATGGGGGCTGGCAACGTCGATAACTACATCGTGAAGAAGACAGATAGTGATGGGTGGGTTGAGTACGAACCAACCAGCAAGTACGTAATGGTTGGTCTGTGATGGTGGTACCATGTACGGGGACGTATTAAGCAAGGAGCAATCATGGGGCGACCAGCCCCCAGCCACAGGCGGACTAATTAAAGTAATTAGCGTTCAGGCACCCACGCAGGTTACTGCTGGCAGTCAATACACCGTTACGGTAACTGTGCAGAACACGTTCAGCAAGGACGAGACCGTAACGGTCAGCATAAGCTACGGCGGTCAGGTACTGGCGTCGCAGACCAAGACAATTAAAGCTAACAGCACCGAAACATACACACTAAGCCTAACAGCACCGACTCAGTCAGGGCAGTACACGTACCTAATTAAGGCAAGTAACGATGCAAGCGACGAAACAACATACACAATAAACGTGGTGTCTAGTGGCGGTGGAGGAGGAGGAGGAGGCATAACAACAACAAAAGCGGGGATACCACCAGAATACATAATAATAGCGATGATAGTGATAGTAATAATACTGCAGATACTAATACTCCTAAAGTAAAAAATAAAAAAACAATTTTTTTAAGATGGAGAGCAAAGCATATCCAAAAATATTAAAACTTCAGGAGTTAAATCCTTAATTAGGTCTTCCACGTCTTCTTCACATTTCCACCTATTACCCTCTACTATTAACATATATCCCTCAGCGCATATTTTTTTGCCTAGAACTTCGGTACACTTCATGGATCGTCCTCCTCAATCCTTCTATCACTTACAACTAGGTATACATGTACTCCATCAACTTCTGTAACTTTTACATAATTGAGGTACCCATCATCGGTTTCGACTGCTATGTATTTACCTGTGATCTCATTTTCAAAGCTCTGTCCCTCGACCTCACATGTAGTTACATGTATCCCTGCACTAACGAATTCATAATTCTTAAACATGTATTTCCACATTTCCCTAATCTTAAATTCAAGCCTTCCAGGTAACATTGCAATGTATTCCCAACATGCCTTCTTTGGATCATAGATCCACGTACCACCTAACTCTATATCTAACTGGCTTATTACCTCCTCAATCTTTCTCTTTTGTTCTTCTTTTCTTGATGCTTCAATATACCTTTTGTACAGATTGTTTACGAACCCATTGATTGATATTTTAGGTGTAGGTTTGGACACGGACATGTGTTTTTCACCTCGTGATATTTCTATATTTTCAGGTATTTAAGCATTAGCTTCAGCATCTGCTTCAATATTTGCTTCCCTATTCCTATTATTATATATTATATAATATGATATGGGAAACCCATTAATTATTACAAAACATTACATTACACCACCAAAAAACCATGAAAAACGTAAAAAACAAAAAGACCCTGCTGAGGACACTAGGGCTTCAGAACCTGTAAAAAAATAGCTTTCCTAGGGAGTTGAGGGTATCATAACAGGTTCATCATTTTTTTTCAGGTTTACATTACAGGTTACATTACAGGTTGTTCACCATCACCATTGATTACCCCTGT
>Ga0256840_1003430_pt1 | contig 12799 bp, 12 predicted proteins | sample 355202metaG_FD_185969 | JGI IMG/M metagenome (GOLD analysis project Ga0256840, IMG submission 185969) | Hydrothermal vent microbial communities from Mid Atlantic Ridge, Atlantic Ocean - 355-202 | ecosystem: Environmental > Aquatic > Marine > Hydrothermal vents | place: Atlantic Ocean: Mid...
CATGGCGCGGTGGGCGTCGAATCCAATGGTTTTCATCTCCAGCGGCAGCTTGGCAAGCAGTGTGACGGATTCGGTTTCAACCGCGGCCATGCCGTGAGGGCGCACAATGTCCGGTATGCTCGCCACATCATCCGAGGTGGCCGCCAGTATCACCGCTTGGCTTGCTTCCAGTAGGGCGCGCATTTCACCAAGAATTTTGGCCTTTTCAGCCGCCGTCAGCACCACGGCAATGCGGTCCTCCGAGTTGGTGGCGACATTGCCGTCATACACGAATTTGTAACCGACAATGCCAAGCGCCCCGATCAAGACGATGTTGAGCAGGTAAGAAGCATATTTCATGGGACTCTCCACAAGTAAGTGGTTAGACACATACTAAATAGGCCGGGCTTTGTCAAACGCATTTTCCCACTGGACCGTGCGCGAGCGCCGATATACACAACATATATGGCCAATAAAGATGATACCCCCGATATGGATGAAGGTGGCATAGTCACAAGCGAGCCGCTCAAGCAGGCCTTGGGCGAGCGCTATCTCACCTATGCGCTCTCTACCATCATGAACCGCGCCTTGCCCGATGCGCGGGATGGGCTTAAGCCTGTGCATAGGCGCATCCTGTATGCCATGCGCGAGCTGAAGCTGGACCCGAAGGGGCGCTATCGTAAAAGCTCGAAAATCACCGGTGACGTGATGGGCAACTACCACCCGCATGGGGATGCCGCGATTTATGATGCCATGGCACGTTTGGCGCAGGATTTTAACGTGCGTTATCCGCTGGTGGATGGCCAAGGGAATTTTGGCAATATTGATGGCGATAACCCCGCCGCCGCCCGCTATACCGAAGCGCGGATGACCGAGATCGCCGTGGCCCTGATGGAGGGCTTGTCGGAAAACGCTGTTGATTTCAAAGACAATTACGATGGCACCCTGCAAGAGCCTGTGGTTATGCCCGCCCGCTTTCCTCACCTGCTTGCCAATGGCTCCAGCGGCATTGCCGTGGGCATGGCCACCAATATTCCGCCCCATAATTTGGCCGAGCTATGCGACGCCGCTATCCACCTTATCCGCACCCCGAATGCCCGCGATGAAACGCTGGCCGAGCTGGTGCCGGGGCCGGATTTCCCCACTGGCGGGGTGCTGGTGGAGCCGCGCGAAAATATCCTGAAAGCCTATGCCACCGGCAAGGGCAGCTTCCGCTTGCGGGCGCGCTGGGAAAAGGAAGACCTTGGCCGTGGGCAGTGGCAGATCGTGGTGACGGAAATTCCGTATCAGGTGCAAAAATCCAAGCTCATCGAAAAAATCGCCGAGATTATCAACCAGAAGAAAATTCCGATTCTGGCCGATGTGCGGGATGAAAGCGCCGAGGATATCCGGCTAATTCTGGAGCCGCGCGCCAAAACCGTGGATGCCGAGGTGCTGATGGAAACCCTGTTTCGGCAAAGCGACCTCGAGATCCGGTTTTCCATGAATATGAACGTGCTGATTGATGGCCTCACCCCGCAGGTTTCCAGCCTGAAAGACATGCTGCGCGCCTTTATCGACCACGCGCGAGAGGTGCTGGTGCGGCGCACGCAGTTCCGGCTTGGCAAGATCGAAAGCCGCCTTGAGGTGCTCAGCGGCTATATTATCGCCTTCCTCAACCTTGATCGTGTGATCGAGATTATCCGCTATGAGGATGACCCCAAGGCTATGCTGATGAAGGAGTTCGAGCTGAGCGATGTGCAAGCTGAAGCCATCTTGAATATGCGCCTCCGCAGCCTGCGCAAGCTGGAGGAAATGGAGCTGAAGCGCGAGCAGGCCGAGCTGCTGGAAGAGCAGGCGGGGCTGCAAGGGCTGCTTGGCGATGTCACGCAACAATGGATGAAAATCATCGAGCAGTTGCGCGAAACCAAGAAGGAATTCGGCAAGTCCGAAATCGGCACCCGCCGCACCACCCTGGCCGATGCGCCGGATGTGGAAGAGGTGCCGATCGAAGCCATGATCGAGAAAGAGCCGATTACGGTGGTATGCTCGAAAATGGGCTGGATACGGGCGCTCAAGGGCCACACGGCGCTGGAAGCGGAGATGAAGTTCAAGGATGGTGACGAGGGCCGGTTTATCTTCCACGCCCACACCACCGACAAGCTGCTGCTGCTCGGCGATAATGGCCGGTTTTATACCTTCGGTGCCGCCAACCTGCCCGGCGGGCGCGGCATGGGTGAGCCGGTGCGGCTGATGGTGGACCTGCCAAACGAGAGCGAAATCGTGGACCTGTTTATCCATGTGCCCGCGCGGGAGCTGATTGTGGCGTCGAGCGCAGGCGATGGTTTTGTGGTGTCCGAGAGCGACGTAATCGCCCAAACCCGCAGCGGCAAGCAGGTGCTAAACGTAAAGGGCGACGTGCGCGCAAGGGTCTGCAAACCCGTGGTCGGCTCCCATATCGCCTGCGTTGGCATTAACCGAAAACTACTGGTATTCCCCGCCGCCGACCTACCGCGCCTTGGCCGTGGCAAAGGCGTGCGCCTGCAAAAATACGCCGATAAAGACGGCGAGATGAGCGATTTGAAGAGCTTTAATCTGGAAGATGGCTTGCAATGGCTGGATTCCGGTGGCCGCACCCGCACTGTGACCGAGCTCACCGAGTGGCAAGGCAAACGCGCCGCCGCAGGCCGCATGGCCCCGCGGGGCTTCCCGAGGGATAACAGGTTTAATTTATAAAGTTTTGCTTGGCTTGGTTCGCGCAGGGATTGTTGACGGGCGCTGAGCAACGCCTTAAGGTGGGTGCGCAACATGTAAACAAAGGTCACTCCATGCCTGAATCCACGTTCAATATCGGAAAATGGCGCGTGTTTGTGCTGCTTCCACTGCCGGTTTGGACAGCTATTGGTATTTGGGGCTTTGCGGGGCGGCACTGGCCGTTATCAACGGGTCAGATTGCTTATGTATGTTTAACGGTTCTGCTCATTCTGTTTTTAGCGTGTCATTCCATTTGGCTCTTTGTCGTTGGTCGTAAATTCATAACCCTATCCGATAAGGGATTGAAATATTACAATTCCTATAGGTTCAAGTCTTCATTTGTAGAGTGGAGCCAGCTGACCAAAGTTCACCCCCCACAGAAAATTTTCGGTGCGATTACGTTTTCGTATACGGGCAAAGACGGGGTGGCGAAGACCGCCAAAATTTTTGCTGGCTTGCTGGGTAAAGAAAACGCCGCGTCGCTTTTTTATCTTATGTCCGAGCACGCGTCTTCTGACTAATGTGCCCAGCGTTAGGGCGCGCATAAAAAAACGGGGGGCCAAAGCCCTCCGCTCTTAATACTTAGCTAAGCGGTGTGGCGCTCGGTGAGTGGCCCAAAAGGGCCATTCACCTGTTGCCTGCCGGTCAAAATCCTGAAGGATTTGTGACCTTACATCATGCCGCCCATGCCACCCATGCCGCCCATGTCTGGCATGCCGCCAGCAGCAGCGCCGGCTTTTTCCGGCTGGTCAGCAATCATGGCTTCAGTCGTGATCAGCAGGCCCGCGATAGAACCAGCATCTTCCAAGGCGGTGCGCACCACTTTGGCCGGGTCAATCACGCCAAACTCGAACATGTTGCCATATTCTTCTGTCTGGGCGTTAAAGCCGAAGTTGCTGTCGTCGCTCTCGCGCACTTTGCCAGCAACCACAGCCCCGTCAACACCGGCATTATCGGCGATCTGGCGCAGAGGCGCTTCCAAAGCATGGCGCACGATGGCGATGCCTGCGTCTTGGTCAGCGTTTTCACCTGCCAAGCCAGCGAGGCCTTTGGCACCTTGCATAAGGGCCACACCACCGCCAACAACCACACCTTCTTGCACGGCCGCACGGGTCGCGTTCAGGGCATCGTCTACGCGGTCTTTGCGCTCTTTCACTTCGATCTCGGTTGAGCCACCCACGCGGATAACAGCCACACCGCCAGCCAGTTTGGCCAGACGCTCTTGCAGTTTTTCGCGGTCGTAATCAGAGGTGGTTTCCTCGATCTGCTGCTTGATCTGGGCCACGCGGGCTTCGATCTCGGCCTTTTCGCCATTGCCGTCCACAATCGTGGTTTCGTCTTTGGTGATGGTGATCTTCTTGGCGGTGCCGAGCATTTCCATGCCAACATTTTCCAGCTTCATGCCAAGGTCTTCACTGATCACCTGACCACCGGTCAGCACAGCAATGTCTTGCAACATGGCTTTACGACGATCGCCAAAACCAGGGGCCTTAACAGCCGCGATTTTCAAGCCGCCGCGCAGTTTGTTCACAACCAAAGTCGCCAGCGCTTCGCCGTCTACATCTTCAGCGATAATCAGCAAAGGCTTGCCAGACTGGATAACGGTTTCCAGCAGCGGCACCATGGGCTGGAGGGAGGAGAGCTTTTTCTCGTGCAGCAGCACAAGGCAATCTTCCATGTCAGCGATCATTTTGTCAGGGTTGGTCACAAAATACGGGGACAGGTAGCCGCGGTCAAACTGCATGCCTTCAACCACTTCAGTCTCGGTCTCAAGGCCTTTGTTTTCCTCAACGGTGATCACACCTTCATTGCCCACACGCTGCATGGCGTCGGCAATTTGCTGGCCGATGGCGGCTTCGCCGTTGGCTGAAATGGTGCCCACTTGCGCTACTTCATCACTGTCTTTCACTTCGCGTGCCGAGGTCTGAATGCTTTCAACAACCTTGGCAACCGCCATGTCGATGCCGCGCTTCAGGTCCATCGGGTTCATGCCAGCGGCGACGCGCTTCATGCCTTCGCGCACCAGCGCTTGGGCCAAAACGGTGGCTGTGGTGGTGCCGTCGCCGGCGGTGTCGTTGGTGCGGGAAGCCACTTCCTTAACCATCTGCGCGCCCATGTTCTCGAACTTGTTTTCCAGCTCGATCTCTTTGGCAACGGTCACACCGTCTTTGGTGATGCGCGGCGCCCCGAAGGATTTGTCAATCACCACGTTACGGCCTTTAGGGCCGAGGGTTACTTTTACAGCATTGGCGAGAATGTCTACGCCGGCCAGCATTTGATTGCGGGCGTCTGTGCCGAATTTTACGTCTTTTGCAGCCATGTTTTTAGCTCCTTAATATCGGTTTGCGTTTCGTCAGGGTCTGACGATTGGCTTAGGCAATAATGCCCATAATGTCGGATTCTTTCATGATCAGCAGGTCTTCACCGTCCAGCTTGATCTCGGTGCCGGACCATTTGCCAAACAACACTTTGTCGCCTGCTTTCACGTCCATAGCGATACGGTTGCCCGCTTCATCACGTGCGCCGGTGCCCACAGAAATGATCTCGCCCTCGGAAGGCTTTTCTTTTGCGGCGTCAGGGATAATCAGCCCGCCAGCAGTTTTTTCTTCGCCCTCTAGGCGGCGAACCACAACGCGGTCTTGCAATGGGGTAAATGCCATTTTGGATGCTCCTCTTGGTTTGTCCAAACGGTGGATTTTCATTTAATAGCACTCACCACCTTCGAGTGCTAACGAAAGGTATTTAGGCAGAGGGCGAGGGGGTGTCAAGGGTAGGATGCCGCAGGGGGCGGGGGTATTGCCAGAAATATGTGTAGGGTGGGTTTTAACCCACCAATCGCGCAGGTGATGGGTTAAAACCCACCCTACGGGGCTATGTGTAGTCCGCCAGCCCCTCAACCCCCTTTACCGTCAGCCCATACACGCCCCGTTCCACCCGCTCAAACCAGCCATAATGGTCAGCCGCCATTATCTGCGTGGCGGTGGGCACCTCGGCCTCTTTGGCCACGATCCAACCCTTGTTTGGCCCGTTCTCCTGCAAGAACCCCGCGCATTTTAGCGCGTCTTGGCGGTAAGATGTGATGATCCCCACCCGTGAAGCGCCGCCCTTGTTCGGGTCGCCCACGCGGCGCGCAAATTCCCGCAGCAGCCGCGCCTTGCGTTTGGGGGATTTGCGCGGGGTAAAGGGCGCGGGGTCTGCCAGCGGCTCTACAAACCCATCGCGCAGCCGCACCGTGAGCAGGCCTAACCCGAGGTGGCGGCACAGCCGCGTGTTGTCCTTCAGTGCCTTGGCCTTGGGGGGCTTGGGAATGGCCAAATAAACAAGGTCCGAAACCTTCTGGCGCGCCAGCCCCTGATGCACCAACGCCAGCGAAAACCCGAGCTTCAGCTCCACAAGCACCGGCTCCTCCGCACCGCGCACCGCCACTACATCCACCGCGCCTATTTCGCCCTTCACCACATAGCCTTGCCCCTCCAGAAAGGTTTTTATCGGCTCGTAAAGGTCGGTCTCGCGGGGTTTCATCCGCCCACACTGCCAGAGCCGCGCCCGATTGCAAACCGTTTTTGCAAAGAGGGTGACAAAGTCTTTCCGCGCGCTTATATATCCCTCATATATTGCAGCGCACCAAAGGCGACCCCATGATCAAGATTTTCGGCCATCAGGCCCCCGACACAGACGCAACCGCTTCCGCCCTGATTTGGGCGTGGTATCTTAACGAGATCAAGCAAAAGCCCGCCACGGCCTATGTGCTGGGCGCGCCCAACACCGAGGCCGCCTTTGTGCTGAAACGCTGGGGCTTTGAAACACCGGAGATTCTCACCGGCATAGAGGCTGGCGAGAAGGTGGTGATTGTAGACACAAACAACCCCGCCGAGCTGTTCCCCAACATCTCCGACGCGGATATCCGTCAAGTGATCGACCACCACGCGCTGGCGGGGGGGCTTTCCACCAAAGGCCCGATCAACATCACCATCCGCCCTGTGGCCAGCACCGCTACCGTGATGATGGCGATTTTGCCTTCCGACGCGATTGAGAAAATGCCTGACGCGATAAAGGGCCTTGTGCTCAGCTGTATCTTGTCAGACACGCTGGAGTTCCGCTCCCCCACCACCACCCCGCGCGATGTATCGCTGGCCCATAAGCTGGCCAAAGAGCTGGGGCTTGAAATTCCGGCCTATGCCGCTGAAATGTTCGCCGCCAAGTCTGATATCTCGCATTTTTCCGATGCCGAACTGCTGCGGCTTGATTCGAAAATCTTCGAGGTTGGCGGTAAAAAGCTCCGCGTTTCGGTGCTCGAAACCACTGCGCCCAAAATCGTGATGGACCGCAAGGCCAGCCTGATGGTCGGGATGGAAGCTGTCGCCGCCGAAGATAGCGTGGACGAAGTGCTGCTCTTTGTGGTTGATATTCTCAGCGAAACCTCAACCCTTCTGGTTCCGAATGACGCAGTCAAATCCATCGCGGAAAAATCTTTCGACGTCACGATTCCCAGCGATACCGTTCTGCTTCCCGGCGTTGTTTCTCGCAAAAAGCAAATCATCCCGAACCTGAAGGTATAGCCCATGCGCGGACATTCCCACCCCGTTGGCACGCTCTATATTGACGAGCTCGAAGTCGGTATGAGCCGGTTTCTGGAGAAAAAGATTGATGACGAGGTGATCCACGCCTTTGCCGTGCTCAGCTCAGACCATAACCCCATCCACATGGATGAGGAATATGCATCCGGCACGCCTTTTAAGGGCCGCATTGCCCATGGCATGATCGGCGCGGGGCTTATTTCGGCGGTGATCGGCGAGCAGCTTCCGGGCCACGGCACCATTTACCTCAAGCAAGACCTCAAGTTCACCGCCCCTGTGCGGCCAAATGATGTGGTGCGCGCCGTGGTGACGATCCATGATATCGACATTCGCACCCGCCGCGTGGGGCTTGATTGCGTATGCCGTGTGGGCGATACAGTGGTGATCGAGGGCAAGGCACTGGTGCTGGCATCCCGACGGGATTAAGGGCTGAAAATGCAGATTTATGAGCGGTATAGCGATATTCCTCTGCGCGGGGCATCCGTGGCTATGGGGAATTTCGACGGGGTTCACCTAGGGCACCGTTCGGTGATCACCCTTGCTCGCCGCCCGGGCGCACCGCTTGGCGTGATCTCGTTCGAGCCCCACCCCCGCAGCTTTTTCGCGCCCGATAGCCCGCCGTTCCGGCTGATGAATGTCGCCTCCAAGCGGCATCGGCTCGCGAAAATGGGCGCCGATGTGCTCTATGATCTGCCCTTTGATAAGGCCCTTTCCAGCCTTACGGCGCTGGAATTTGTGCAGGATGTGCTGGGCGCAGGTTTGGGTATTTCCCACCTCGTTATTGGTGAGGATTTCCGCTTTGGCAAGGGGCGAGAGGGCGATGTGGCTTTCCTGCAAAAGCACGGGCCGGCGCATGGCTTCGAGGTGACGGTTGCGGGTTTGGTCTCGGGCGAAAACGGCCCCTATTCCTCCACGGCTATTCGCGCGGCACTTGCGGCTGGCCAGCCTGAATCCGCCGCCAAAATGCTCGGCCATTGGCACCGGATTGACGGCGTGGTGGAAAAGGGCGACCAGCGCGGGCGTGAGCTTGGGTTCCCCACGGCAAACATTTCGGTCGAGGGTCTGCACCTGCCGCGCCTCGGGGTCTATGCGGTGGAATTTGATGTGCTCACAGGCCCGCATAAGGGCTGCTACCACGGGGCGGCTTCTTTGGGTGTTCGCCCCACTTTCGGGCGCAATGCTCCCAACCTTGAAACCTTCGTTTTTGACTTTTCCGGTGATCTTTACGGCGCGGATGTTTCCGTCGCCCTTGTCTCTTTTCAACGCCCTGAGCTTAAATTCGATAGTTTAGATGCATTAATCGAACAAATGCACAAAGATTGCGACATTAGCCGCGATATCCTGAAAAATGCGTAAGCGCTTCTGGGAAACGGTCTCGATGGAGGAGATGACTCGCGAAGAGTGGGAAGCCTTGTGTGATGGCTGCGGCAATTGTTGCCTGATCAAGCTGGAGGACGAGGACACGGGGAATTTCTTGTTCACCAACGTTTCCTGCCGCTTGCTCGATACCAAAACCTGCCAATGCGGTAACTATGCTCTGCGTAAACAGATCGTGAAAGATTGCGTGATTCTCAAGCCCGATAACATAGAAACCATCGCTGAATGGATGCCCGCCACCTGCGCTTACCGCCTGCTGCATGAGGGCGAGCCACTGCCCGCATGGCACCCGCTACTTACCGGCGACAAAGAATCGGTTGTGAAAGCTGGCGCTTCGGTGAAGGATTGGGCGATACCGGAATATGATGTCGATATGGACGACATCGAAGATTACATCGTCGGAGAATAACACATGTTTTTTGCATCGGACAATGGCGGCCCAGCCGCGCCTGAAGTGATTGAAGCGATCACTCGCGCCAATGAGGGCGTGGCCATGCCTTACGGGGCCGACCCGATTATGGACCGCGTGCGCGACAAAATCCGCGAGGTGTTCGAAGCGCCTGAAGCGGCGGTTTACCTCGTGGCCACCGGCACGGCGGCCAATTCCATCAGCCTCGCCTGCCTTGTGCAGCCGTGGCAAACGATTTACTGCCACCGCCACGCCCATATAGAGGCTGATGAGTGCGGCGCGCCCGATTTTTACACGGGCGGCAGCAAGCTAACCCTGATTGACGGGGAAGACGGAAAAATTCCGCCCGAAGCGCTGCGTAAAGCGATTGCGAGCACCGGAACGGTGGGCGTGCACGGGGTGCAAAAGGGCGCGCTAAGTATCACGAATGCCACCGAGTCTGGCACCATTTATACGCCAGCCGAAGTTGCTGAACTTACCGCCATTGCCAAAGCCGACAACCTGCCCACGCATATGGATGGTGCTCGCTTTAGCAACGCACTGGTGCGCCTCGGTTGCACGCCTGCTGAGCTGACATGGAAAGCGGGGGTGGATATTCTCAGCTTCGGCGGCACCAAAAACGGGCTGCTCGGGGTGGAGGCGGTGATCCTGTTCAACCCTGATCTTGCATGGGAATTCGAACTGCGCCGCAAGCGGGGCGGGCATTTGTTTTCCAAGCACCGCTTTTTGTCGGCGCAGATGGACACCTATCTAACGGACGACCTCTGGCTTAAACTGGCGACCAAGGCCAATGCGGCGGCGGATCGGTTGGCTGCGGGTATCCTGAAAATCCAAGGCGCAAGCCTGAGCCACCCTGTTGAGGCCAACGCGATTTTTGCGAGCTGGCCGCGCAAAGGCCACCGTGCGGCGCAGGATGCCGGGGCGAAGTATTATCTTTGGCCGTTTGACCAGTCACTAGATGGTCCCGATAACGAGATGATCACCGCCCGCCTGGTCTGTAATTGGGCTACAAATGACGCTGAAATTGAGCAATTCCTAACGCTTATCTCTTAACCGTTCCGGCGTGCCACTGTGAGGCGCGAGGATGGTGAGCGTTGACGAGGCGTGCCACTGCCTGTGCGTGGCTGATTGGCCCCATATGCCCTGCGCCTTTTAAGATTTCTAGCGCTACATTTGCCCCGTGCGCTTGCAGCACATCGGCAATTTCGGAGATCACCTTTGGCGAGCTGTCCCCGTGCATCAGCCGTGTTGGCAGTTCCAGCGTCGCGAGATTCTCCAGTACCGCTGCGCCGCTTTCTGGCGCAATAATCGAGGCCTCGCTGGCCATGATCAGCGGGATGGTTTGCAGGATGTAGGCCTGTTGTCGTTTGGAGAGGTCGTCAAAGCCTTCTGCGCTCCAACGGGTGAGAAAGGCGCGGGCCGCGGTAGGCCAGTCGTTGGCTTGTGCGGCCGTGGTGAAGGGGGCCGAGGCTTGGGCTTCTGCGGCATAGGCGGCGGGGTTGGTTTGGGCCAGCACCGAGAAGTAAACGGGTTCATAGAGGCTGAGTGTGCGCACGAGGTCGGGGCGCAGGCATGCGAGTTTGAGCGCGACCGTGGCACCGAAACTGTGGCCGAATATGTCGGAGGGTCCTGAGGTTTCGAGCAGGGTTATCGCTGTTTCTACAGCTTGCGCCTGGATGTCGGCGGTCGGGTCGAATTCGGATTCCCCGTGGCCGGGTAGGTCAAACATGGTAAAAGTGCGCGGGGGCAGGGCCGAGATGAGTGGCAGCAGTGCGCCCCTGTGGGCCAGCGCGCAATGGAGCAGCAGCATCGGCGCGCCAGCCCCTTTGCGGCTTATGCCCACGCGGCGCCCGTTGATCATTTCCACTGCCATAGCCGCTCCTTTTGTCTCTCCCCATAACAAGCCCCTATGCAAGCGGCAACGGGTTTGTTACACCGCGCCCAAGCCCAGATAGATTCGCCCTTATGAAGGTTTCCGATCATGCGTAGCTCCAATCCCCCCAAGCTGATTTCCGGCAATGCCAACCGAATGCTGGCCTCAAGCATTGTCAAGCGGATGGGGATGCATAGGGGGCAGCCGATACAGGTGGTGGATGCCCGTGTAGAGCAATTCAACGATGGTGAGATTTTTGTGGAGGTTTACGAAAATGTGCGCGACGAGGATATGTTTATCCTCCAGCCCACATCCAAGCCCGCCAATGATCACCTGATGGAACTGATGATCATCGCCGACGCGCTCAAGCGCTCGTCGGCCAAGCGCATTACCGCCGTGATCCCGTATTTCGGCTATGCGCGGCAGGACCGCCGCACCAAGGCGCGCACGCCGATCAGCGCCAAGCTGGTGGCCAATCTGCTCACAAAATCCGGCATTGACCGGATTTTGACGATGGACCTGCACGCCGCACAAATTCAGGGGTTTTTCGATATTCCGGTAGACAATCTCCAAGCCTCGCCGATCTTTGCGCTTGATGTGTTGCACCATTTTAAAAACCTGAAAGACGTGACCGTGGTGTCGCCCGATGTGGGCGGCGTGGCCCGTGCGCGCCAGCTTGCGCAGCGTATCGGCGCTGATTTGGCGATTGTGGACAAGCGCCGCAATGCCCCCGGCGAGATTGACGGGATGACCGTGATCGGTGAAGTGAAGGGCAAGGTTTGCATTATTGTCGACGATATTTGCGATACCGCCGGCACGCTTTGCAAAGCCGCTGATTTGCTCACTGAAAAGGGCGCAAAGGAAGTGCATTCCTACATCACGCACGGCGTGCTTTCCGGGCCTGCGGTGGGGCGGATCGAGGCGTCTAGCATGAAATCTCTGGTGATTACCGACTCGATCGAGGCCACTGACGAAGTGAAAAAAGCCAAGAAAATCCGCATGGTGCCAACCGCGCCGGTATATGCACAAGCCATCCAGAATATCGCCAGCGGGGCTTCCGTTAGCTCACTGTTTAATAAAAAGACCCTCGGCGCGCTGTATGAGGTTTATTACCCCGAAAGTGGCTCTTAATCCGGCACAGGGCTGTAGGTTGCCGCGCCATCGGGCTGGAACGCCATCCGCAAAATCAGGTTGTTAGCAGGCTGCCCCAAAGGCGCGGCCTGCTCCAGAATGCACGATAGTTCGTGGGCCAGATCGGTGAGTAATGGCGCAGTCGAGGCCGCATCCAGCAAGGGTTTTCCTCTTGTAGGCGCAGGTCTATCTGGCCGCCACTGAGCTGTGGTGGCCAAAACTCAGGGGGCGGCGCTAATTCTCAGATTTCTATCCTTCTGTGGAAAATCAAGTGCCCCAGTATGGGGCTCAAGGGTATAACGTGCCAGCGAAACCTCATACCGAATGTCACCACGGCTGCCCGTGGCTAGAATTTTGAAACCCTCGAAAGCCAGCTTTCCGGCATTTTAAAACTGCGTGGCCGTGTAAGTATTATCCCATTCAATGGCCTCTTGGGTGGAAATATCCACCGCGCATTCAGGGACCGCCGTTAGCTTGAGCCATGGAAAAACCGGAGATAGCTCGCCGGTCAAAAGCACCTCATAAAGCGTGATCTCCGCCGGCTGCTTTCCTGTCGCGCAAAGGTGAATCCGGCGCCTTTTGGGGCGGAAAACCCCTGCCAATCATCCAGCACGTCTTGCGGGGTGAGCGCCCAGAGCGGGCTGGCATTGAGCAGTAGGGCGGGGTGGGTGAGCTTTTTGAACTACTTAACCTGTTGTCCGTTTACCGAAATATGCCCGC
>Ga0256840_1003431_pt1 | contig 12796 bp, 11 predicted proteins | sample 355202metaG_FD_185969 | JGI IMG/M metagenome (GOLD analysis project Ga0256840, IMG submission 185969) | Hydrothermal vent microbial communities from Mid Atlantic Ridge, Atlantic Ocean - 355-202 | ecosystem: Environmental > Aquatic > Marine > Hydrothermal vents | place: Atlantic Ocean: Mid...
CAATCACAAGCTCATTAAAAATATTCACCAGCTTCCTTTGACGAGACCATTCATTGAGCCGCTTGTAAATTGCATTCCAATTGCCAAAAACACTCGGGAGGTCTCGCCAGGGACACCCAACCCGTAACCGATAAAAAATACCTTCGATTGTTAAGCGAAGATTCGGTTTATTATAGATCCCCATTTTTAACAAGATGGCTTTTAATTTTGTCCAAAGCACATCCGTAAATATTTGTCGTGGCATATCTTGCTCATTTTTGACTGAAAACAAGCAAAATATGAGGGCAAGTCATTAAAATTCAAGGGGAAACCACAAAACGGCAACAGCCCCTATTCTATTAAGCGAGACAAGCTTTATTTTTCAAACACGCTACGAATGACCGTAACAATTTCTTTAACTGTTTTATCACTCAATTCAGAACAAATTGGCAATGACAAGCAGCGTGCAGCAGTCGCCTCAGTTACTGGCAAACTCACTCCCGCGCACTGCTCTTTAAAAACATTTTGCTGATGCAATGGCACCGGATAATAAACTGCACAGCCAATATTTTTAGCTTGCAAAGCCTCTAAAATCTCATCTCGCCTATCTGCCAACAATGTATATTGATGATAAACATGTACACCCACACCATCTTCATGTGGCGTTTCTAGCGGTAAATCAGCCATTAATTCAGAATATAAATGCGCAGCATGACGACGACGGTCATTATAGCTATCAATACGCTTTAATTTAGCACGTAAAACAACGGCTTGCATATCATCAAGACGACTATTAAAACCAATAACATCATGATAGTAACGGACACTAGAACCATGATTACGTAACTGCTTAACTTTCGCAGCCGTTGCATCAGAGTTCGTTGTTACTAGCCCACCATCACCAAAAGCCCCTAGATTTTTACTTGGGAAAAAGCTAAAGCCAGCAGAATCACCAATACTGCCAGTTTGCTTACCGTCAATTGATGCGCCAAAAGACTGTGCGCAATCTTCTACAATTTTCAAATTATGCTTAGCACATACTGCTTTAATCGCCACCATATCAACAGGCTGACCAAATAAATGTACCGGCATAACGGCTTTAGTTTTAGGCGTAATCGCAGCTTCAATCGTAGCAGCGGTAATATTAAATGTTTTGGGGTCTATATCAACAAAAATGGGCTTCGCGCCCACATAACAAATAGCTTCAGCAGTGGCGATAAAAGTAAAAGCACTGGTAATAACCTCATCACCTTCACCAATACCATCAGCTAATAATGCCAAATGCAAAGCATCTGTACCTGAAGCAACACCAATAGCATGTTTAACACCTAAATACTCGGCCGCTTCTTTTTCGAAGCCTTGAACATTAGGGCCTAAAATAAAAGAACAATTTTCTATTGTTTGCGCTAAGCCTTGCTCGACTTCATCTTTTATTGCAGCGTACTGCGCTTTCAGGTTTACCATTGGAATCATAATTATTACTACCTTTAATTTTTAATATGAGTGTTTGCCTATTTCTAAGCAATATGACAATACTTCGCACGGCCACAATTGCGAAATATAAGCGACAGCAAGACTATTGAAGCAATTTAGTAATTTCAATTGCAGTGGCTAAAGCTCGGCGGCCAGCGTCACCTGATACATCTGGCGTATTTCCTGTATGAATACAGTCGACAAAATGTTTAATTTCTTCCAGTAAAGCATCAGCATTTTCAAAAACAGATTTTTCTGTTTCAATTTCAGGCACGCCAGGAAACATTTCTTTAGCCCCTGCAAAATGCTTAGTTAATACACGATTCTGAAAATCAATTGAAATATACGAATTTGGACGGAACATACGCATTTTACGTTCCATTTTCATACTGATACGGCTAGCAGTAACGTTAGCCACACAGCCATTTTTAAACGTCAATCGTGCATTGGCAATATCCGTGCCTTTGGTTAATACTGCCGTACCACTTGCTTCCATACGCTCCACTTCAGAATCAACAATAGCTAAAATAATATCAATATCATGAATCATCAGATCCAAAACCACACTGACATCATTCGCACGAGGATTAAATGGCGATAGGCGATGCGACTCAATAAATAAAGGTTTGTCTTCTAATTCACCCAAGCCCATTACCGCAGGGTTAAAGCGCTCTAAATGGCCAACTTGTAAAATAAGACTTTTTTCTTTGGCAATCGCGATCAGTTCATCTGCTTCTTCGACAGTGACAGTAATCGGCTTTTCAACTAAAACATGTGTGCCTGCATTTAAAAAATCTTTAGAGACTTGGTGGTGTAAAGTCGTAGGCACCACAATACTGACGGCATCAACCTTACCCAATAAAGACTGATAACCTGTTAAAGCTTCAGCACCATGCTTTTCAGCAACGTCTTTAGCCGCTTGCTCATTAATATCGACAACCGCGACCAGTTCACAATCTGGGAGAGAGGCATATTTTTCCGCATGGAATTTACCCAAGTACCCAGTTCCAATCACAGCACATTTTAGTTTCGTCATAGCGTTTCTTTTGCAATTAAAAATCTTTCTATTGTATTATGGATTACGACTTACACCAAACACTAGCCTTCTCCAATACCGAGTGACCCTGAAAAGGGCCTCGCATTCTAATACAGAATGAGTCTAAACTGACAAAAACAGAGGCTGGTCGACGATATAATCACAGGACAACCACATAACCTCACACAAAATTCGCTACGTTAAAGCCACCCCAAATGGATTGACGGCTGTCGGGATGAAATTCTAGCCTCCCTACCGCAGTGCACTTTGAATTGGCGACAACCCTGCCGCCTACTGCGGACGAAAAATCATCACTTCGCTATCGCTCCATTTCCCTAATTTTCAGCGTGTAAATTGCATTCCAATGGCAAAAAAAACACTCAAGAGGTCTCTCCAGGGGCCCCAATCCGTAACCGATAAAAAATATCCTCGATTGTTAAGCGAAGATTCGATTTACTATAAACCCCTATCTTTAATAGGGTCATTTTTAATTTTGTCCAAAGCACACCCATAAATATTTATCGTGGCATACCATGCTCATTTTTGACTAAAAACAAGCAAAACATGAGAGCAAGCCATTAAAATTAAAAAGGAAGCCACGAAATGGCAACAACCCCTATCATAAACCTTATCGGTGATTTCTTTATTGCTAGGAGTGGGACCAAAACATACCGCGCAAAGAAGGATTGCGGAGAGGATTTACAAATAAGACGAGGCCACAAAAGACCTCGCCTTATTAGTGGTAAATATTAAGAAAGAATACGCCTATTCATAGACGATCAAAAATATCTTCCCGATACGTTTGCGGCACTTGATTTGGGAGTAAAAAAGAAAGTTTAATATTAGGCGCCACATTAACTAAGAGCAAAAGCAAAGAAGCAAAATAAGGCATTGATTGCACTAATAAAACAGCCGCCCACAACTGACCACTCAGGTTGTCGAATTGCTCTAATGAGATCATAAAAGCGGCAGCAGACCAGAGTAAGATCAATAACACTAATTCCTCTTTAATTGTGACTACCCCTGCTAAAAAAGGTCTTTGTTTTTCAAACTTAGGAGTTCTCATAAAAGGACGCCCGGAGGTAAAAAGCCCCTGCCAAATCGCCTTAGCAACCGTATGAGTCAGCGCTAGACCTGCTATCGCTGCACCTAATGTTTGCAGCGCTGAGCAACTAACGCGCTCATGATAAAGCCAGAGCGTACGAAACACCTTAAACCCGAACAAACCAATGGTCGGTAATATAAAAGCATTAACCGGGAGCTCGCTGTGTATAGGATCGTACACTATTTGAGCCGTCAGAAATAAACTAGCAAAAGTAAACAGCAAGGCTAAAGCATCAGAAAACCAAGGTAACCAACCCGCAACAAAATAATATCGCTGCGCAGAGGTTAATTCAGACTTATTGCCTAGTAATAATGCTTGCCAATGGCGCTTAAGAATTTGCATAGCGCCATAAACCCAACGATGACGCTGCGTCATATAACCCGATAAAGTATCTGGCGTTACACCACGACCAAATGAATCTTTCACATAAACAGAATCATATCCCGCACGATACAGGCGCAAGCCTAACTCGCTATCTTCACAAATACACCATTCACCCCAGTTGCCTACCGATTCCAGCGCTGATTTTCGAACTAAAGTCATCGTGCCATGCTGGATGATCGCATTGGATTCATTGCGCTGAACCATACCAATTTGAAAAAACCCCGCATATTCCCAATGACAGAAGGTTTTAAATCCATTTTCTTGCCAATCGCGGTAATCCTGAGGCGCTTGTACAAAACCAACATCCTTTTTTGAAAAATAAGGCACCAAACTTTTTAGCCAATCAGGATCAACTATATAATCACTATCAATAACAGCAATTATTTCTGCATCCTTAGACGCTTGCTCCAGCGCATAATTGATTGCACCCGCCTTAAACCCAGGCCAGTTCTCTAGATGGAAAAACTGAAATTTGTCTCCAAGTCGCTGGCATTCAGCTTCGACAGGTTGCCATACTGAGTTATCTTTAGTGTTATTATCAATAACCAACACTTCAAGATTGGGGTAATCCAACTTCGCCAGCGCAAATAGCGTTTGCTTCACCATTTCCGGTGGCTCGTTATGAATAGGAACATGCAATGATACTTTTGGATAATTAAAATCACTTGCCGCTGACAAGGCCTTAAAACTACGTTGTCCTTTGCGATTCCAAAGCACTTCTGAAATTTCCAAGGCTTCCACTAGCAAGACCAAAATCGCCAAGGCTTGCATCACCACTAATACCCCCCAAAGCAGCAAACTTACATCAGTCTGATATTGACTGGCTCCTATTGAAACTGTCCAAGCGATTGTCGAAGCAGAAAGATTAGCCATGATACCAAAGAAAACCTTTCCAGATAATTGCAGATGCACCCGAGAAAACAAAAACAAAGTCATCAAAATCGTGCTGAGAATAGCGGCTACAAAAGCCCAGTCTTGCCAATCAGGCATTTCGAAAACGTCCCCGTGCATCTCAAATTTTGCTTGCCGATCAGCATTAAAGATTCCCCAATAAGCACCTGAAGACCCTTCCATGCTTTGTTTCCACGGCTGGTCAAATGCTTCTACCACATAGTAAATCAAGCCCTCATCTTTAGCTCGATTCAAAAAGTCACGCAGAAACTTCACTTGATTTGCTCTGCTTGCCTTCGCTCCGCGTATTGGCTGTCCATCTGAGGGCCAACCTACTTCTGTTAAAACAATAGGCTTATTAGGAAAAGCCTCTTGCAGAGCATGATAACGGTCAAACACATAATCCAAAGCACCCTCAATTGGGATACCTTCCCAATACGGTAGAATATGAGTCGCAATAAAATCAACTTCATCAGCCAATTCTGGGTGCGCTATCCAGATATCCCAAGTTTCGGATGTACTCACTGGGCGCCAAGTCTGTTTACGCACTTGCCTAAGATAAACTATGAGCTCCTCTACACTGACCTCTTTGCGCATAATGGATTCATTGCCCACTAGCGTACGTACAATATTGTCGTGCTTACCTCGACTAATACTAATTAAAGTATCGACTTCTTTTTGGCTTGCCACAGGATCACTACTAATCCATGCACCAATCGTTGTGTTTAGTTTATGCTGTGCGGCTAGCTCAGGAACTTGCTCAAGACCATTCAGTACACTATAAGTTCGCACAGCATGAACTTTCCCTGCCAGCAAAGAAAGATCCTGGTTAATTTCCGCCACACTTGGAAAGAGCCCCTTTTCGGGATCATCCTCAGCACGCATAGGGTTAAAGGATACGCCCATCATTGGTCCCACCCAAGATTGAACTTTATCAGGGCGGTTCATATAGGCCCAGAAAAATAGATTGGCAATCACAAGCAGGCCAAGCATTACAACCGAAAAACTAGTCTTTTTCATTAATTTACCTCAACTAAATATCAAAGTAGACTATCCACAATATTGTGCTTGAAAATATTTAATTCTAAGCCATTATTAGATAGTTTTGATTATTAACTTTTAAACCTAGCAAGTTACATTCCATATATACTAAATAAAATTAAATAGTCTTAAAATTCATATCTCTAGATTTTTTATCTAACCCCTCGTTAGACTTTAAAATGCCTTCATTTAGGAGAGAACGTCTCAACTACCCGACAGAATATAAAACCTCACCCTCAACGCAAAGAGCTCCACCTCTTAAATAATATAAATTCGGATAAAGGACAGGCACAATTCAACCCGTAAAATACTCAATTTTGGCAAACTAAGGTAGGGGCTGCCGCTTGGTTTCGTTGAATTAGGCTAACATGGACAATGAGCGTCGTTGAATAGAGACATTGCAGCTACTTTCATGCCAGTTGAATAACGACAGTTGAAGTTTTGAGCTGATATTACACACTCATTTTATAAAAATTAAGAATTTGAAGGGGATAAAGCGCAAAGAACCTAGTATTCCGGCTTTAGAAGGGAGCTTAAAGCTTCGTGTTAACACAAAGACTAAGATTTCTCCTGTCATCGTAGATAACAGCGTATATTTTTGTAGCCAATAATCAGAGCAGTATCTTTGCTCAGGAAGTAAAATTCAATAATACCCGAAAGGATTGGTAGTGCTTCATAACCTAAAGTTTCGAAGGCTATGGAATGCGCACTCCTTAGAGAGTTAAACGTATATATGCTTCTGTCAGAATAAATAAGGGGAAGAGCAGATCACAATTTAGTTTTATAAAAACAGTAAAATCACAAAACCCAGAGTCACCAGCATACTTTTTTTCTATCTGATATTACCTACTTTATTATGCCTGTCATACATAATGATTGATGCGCAAACACCCAAATTAAGTGACTGGGGAGTATCTATTTTGACAAATTTTAAATGCGCGGTTTTATCATGCTGGTCGATAAATTTTGCAGGAATATCTTGATGCAATTGATCAAAATATTGTTTTATTTCGTCTATATCTGATTTAGTAATGCCTTTTGCCTCACGGCCCAGCATATAAGTTGCATTTTTTGGGTGTTCAAACGCCCTTAAATCAACCGATGCATCCAGTGATTCGACCAGCACCAAGGTGGTTTGTGCAGGCAAATGCTGTAAAAACTCAGATAAACGCTCAAAATAGATTAGCGTAACAGCGCCCACACCGTCTTGGGTATTCATTTGATGACTGAACTTATGAATATTGCCTTTGTATTGATCCTGAATAAAGCCACCCACCACAAAAATAGTATTCACAGAAAAATTCTGGCCACTACGAATAATCGTCGCTAAGTTTTCTCGGTTTTTAGGTTCTAGTAAAACAATATTCATCGCAACAATATCATCGAGCCTCTCTGTCGACTAGAAATTATTTGCACCGTATCATTCATCAATGCGCCCACGTAGTGCTTTTATTTTTCCACGTTTAGCTTTACTGTCCATGCGTCTTCGCTGTGAGCTTCGTGTCGGCTTTGTCGCCTTTCTAACTTTTGGTAATACCGCAACACTTTTAATCATTTTCCTTAATCGCTCTAATGCATCTTCTCTATTTTTCTCTTGCGTTCTGTATTGCTGTGCTTTGATAACAATAACACCCTCTTTCGTCAAGCGATGGTCATGCAAGCGCAACAACCTTTGCTTATAAAACTCCGGTAATGAGGAAGCTTTAATATCAAAACGCAGATGAATCGCAGAGGAGACTTTATTAACATTTTGCCCGCCTGCCCCCTGAGCGCGGATAGCTGAAAATTCAATTTCATTATCAGGGATAGAGACATTAGTAGAAATTTCTAACACGCTTTATGCTCAAAATCCATTATCGCTTAAAACCACAGATCTTCAGGTAAATAGCGCCATTCACCAGGCAGCAACTTCCCCATAGACACGCGACCAATACGCAAACGCGTCATGGCAACGACGGTTAAACCGACGTTTTCACACATAAACTTAATCTGTCCTGAGTGGACATTTTTTAATGCAAAACGCAATCGAGTTTCACTTTGCCAGCTGACTTTAGCAGAGGGTAACGGCCAACCATTTTTTATTATCTTACTATTGAGCTGTTGCAACCCCTCAGGTTCAATCTCTCCACTCACATCGACCGTGTATTCTTGCTCGTTAGTTTTTGCCTCTTCTACCAATTTACGCACAATTTTTCCATCTTGGGAAAAAACCATTAAACCACTCGCACCTAACTCAATAGGTGCCGTCGGCATAAGCCTAGCAAAATGGCGTTTAAGTACGCGAATACCCGACCGGTCATCACCGGTGTGCGTTTCAGGGGTAATCAGTTGTAGCGGCGCTGTGGGTGTACTGACATCAAAACCTTCAGGTAAGTTAAGCAGCACTGTGCGTGGCAAAGTAGCGGTTAAATTCGCATCCGTGTGCAACTCAACCTTTTGCTCTAATACCTTAAATTGCGGTTGATCAATCACTTCTCCATCAACCAACACCCAGCCACCTTCAATATACTTCTGAGCTTCTCCACGAGAACACTGGATTAAAGCAACTAAATGCTTATCAAGGCGTATTGCTTCGTTCATAAAATAACCACTCTTATTGCTCTATTTTTTTAAATTGTTGCATCCAATCAAGGAATACAAAGAAAATGTTTTTGCTCCCAAGTTCTAGACTTGGAGCCATACTGCAACTCAAGGCTATTTACATAAATGTCAACAAGGTAGCCTGATCTACCCGAAAACCTGAAGCATTTTTATGTCCACCGCCTCCGAAATGCAGTGCTAATTCAGATACATCAAAATCACTTATAGAGCGCAATCCACAATCATAACACTGACGCTGTCCATGGTAACTATAGGTTAAGCCAAAGGTGCCAGATAATTTAGCTAATTCATGCCCCAAATCACTGGAAAACATCGCTGGCGCATTAACTGCTAGGCCTTCTATGCCATGCAGCTTAACCTTATGTCGTGCTTTGAGCAATCGAGCTACATTTAACTTCTGTTGTTTTAACAAAACAATACCCTCACGCTCTAAAGTGGCTAACTTTATTTTCTCAAACGCAGCAAAATTAAGAGGTAATCGTATGTATAAGGCTTTGCTTATCGCTTCCGTTTTAGGTAGTTCATGCCGCCATAAATCATGATCTTCGATATGCAACAATAAATTAGGTGGTTCCAAACCACTATGAAAATACTGCCAAGCAATCATACAACCGCTATGCTCTTGAATAAAATTAACCTCAAGATTACTTGGTAATGCCGCTTGCTTTGCATGGCTCTCAAACTCTTTTTGCGCGCTGATATGGTGATCTAGCACCACTATTTTACTTGCCCGTTGTGCGGCTGCGAGCAAAGTATCTAAGGGATAGCAAAAATCTAAAATATACAGTTCAGCTCCTTCTGGAAAACTTGGCATCGGAGCATGGTGCCGAACGGGTTTATAGCGAGCATTACTGCCAAAAATTTTCCATGCAGCCCAAGCTGCGGCATAACCATCCATGCATTCAGCATGATAAAACACCCATTTATCTGGTTCTGTTCTCACGATTATTTAAGCCAACTTTAACTTTGCCAAAGACGCAAATGCATCACCACCACTAATATCTGGATTAATCACTAACTCCAGCACAGTTACTTGTTGTAACTCTACATGGTAATCTTCCACCTCATTAGTCTCACCTGCTGGGCTAAAGTTCCATTGCTGACGCACAATATCCTGAAAAGTCTGTCCATCAGATGACCAGCGCAACACATATTCATGAGTACGCACCTGTTGAGTTTCTATAAAATTCAACCAAATGCGTTGTAACCGTTGTGGCTGATCAAAAATAAGTCGTATCGTTTGCTCCCCCGGCGAAGCAGCCAGCCACCCGCTGGTGCAACCGGAAAGCAAAGCAGACTCAATTGGATGGCAGCCGTCTTCTGAAGTAATTTCTACCGAGGCAATCTCCTCTAGGTTCAACCAATCTTGGTCAGGATAAATTTCTTCTTGTGAAACAGTACTAATGATTTTTTTACGCATCATGCTACCTTATTGTTGTAAATTAACAAATTACTGCATTGCCTTAGGAGCTAAATTAAATAATATGCAATCATAAATATTCTGTGGCAGCGACTTTAGTCGCGATATCGTGACTAAAGCCACCTCTACGAAATTCATATATTATTTACCTCTCACCTCTTAAAGCTGTCCAGCGCTATCATTTTCATTGAATAAAAAAACACTGACTGCACCGTCGAAATCCACAGTGGCATCAATAGTCATTGGTTGGCAACACACCTGACAATCTTCAATATAATTTTGGTGTGGCACCGAAATATCGATCAAAATATCGATCATTTCTCCGCAATAAGGACATTGCTCTGATCTTTCTTCTAGTTCTTGCATATCGATCTTCCCATATTTTGGCTAATGACATAATCCAAGCAAAAATGTAATTTATTTTTATGTAATCATTTATCTCTAGTCACTCACTTGTCGACTGATAAAACTGAATTTGATTACGCCCCGCCTCTTTAGCTTGATACATTGCTGCATCAGCCCAATTCAAAATCTCTTCATTGCTGAAATCATGATTCATAAACATAGCAACACCAATACTCGCAGAGCAGCAATACTTAATGATAATATCACCACCTTTGCCTTGATTAACCGTTAGAAAATAAGGCTCAGCTAGTAAGCTGCAAATTTTTTCTGCAATCGTTTTAGCCTGTAATGTTGATACCGCTTTATCAGTATCTAAACCATTCAGCATAACCACGAACTCATCCCCTCCAAAACGTGCTACGGTATCTATTTCGCGTACACAGCGGGTCATCCGGTTAGCCGCCTCAATTAATAATAAATCTCCGACCAAATGTCCATGTGCATCATTAAGTGGCTTAAAATTATCCAAATCCAGAATCATTACTGCACCATACTGCTGCGTCCGTTTGCTTGAAGACATTGCTAGGTTTAATCGATCTTTAAGCAAACGACGATTAGCTAACGAAGTTAATTCATCATAAAAAGCGAGTTGATGAATCTGCGCTTCCATTTTTTTACGCTCTGTTATATCGGTAACTAATCCATTCCATATTACGGCTCCTTGCTCTCCTTTTTCAGGTAATGCATTCACTAATAACCATTGCACACCTCGTTCTGGACTACGAACACGAAACTCTTTATACCATGGCGTTAATGTTTCTTTTGATGTATTGATAGAATCGAGTACTTGCGGTAAATCATCAGGATGAATAGCAGCAAAAACTTTATCTGAGCTTTTTTCTGCCTCTTCAGGGCTAACCTGAAAAAAAGTAAAAATAACAGACGTAACATAAGGAAAACAAGAACTTCCATCAGCATTTAAACGAAATTGGAAAATCATTCCAGGGACACTTTTAGAAATATTCTGAATTCGATTTAATGCCTCATTTCGTTCTATTTCTACTTGTTTACGTTGGGTTATATCTCGCACAACAATTTGCAGTACCTGCTCAGTATCCAAAATCATAGACGTTAATAACACTTCCGCCGGAAACTCTTCATCACTATCTAAGCGCTTGCACTGCCACTCTAGCCTATAACTACCCTGCTGTATTGCCAGTGCAAACTGTTTTTCTGCAAGCTCTCCAGAATCAACTCCGCAAGGTTGTACAGGAGGGGATAGATCAGCAGGTGTGCTAGCACAGAAATCTGCAACTGTCGAACAACCAAATATCTTTAACGTTGCTTGATTACAATTTATAAAACCACTATCTCCTAATAGTAGGACCGCATCACTACTTGATTCAAAAAGTGTGCGAAACCTTATTTCAGATTCTCTCAAAGCCTGCTCAGACAACTTATTACTCGTCACATCAATAAGACTCCAAAGCGAGATACCTTGCTCTTTATCCAGTAGTGTACCGCTAAAGCTAACCCATAGCTGCGACCCATCCTTGCGCAGGCATTCAATCTCATTCTGAGATATATCTTGCTCATTCAACTCGGCATAAGCAACACCAATTTTTTTATAGTCTTCTTCATGAGCATAAAGCACACGAGCCGGCATGCCAATCAATTCATTCTTACTATATCCCAGTAATTTCGCCAGCGCAGAATTACCCCAAATAATTTTTCGGTTTTGCAGTGTAGCAAAACCAACCAAACTCGTTTCTAGTATCGCCTGTTTTTCAGCTAGGAGTTGCTCAACTTTTTGTTGATTAATAACTGTTTCTGTTATATTCCGAGCAATACCAAACAAGCCAATAATTTCATTATTGTTATCAACAATAGGATATTTTCGGTTATCAATCCAGCCGATATTACCTTGATTGTCGAGTATTTTTTGCCTCTCACTCGCCACTGGTGCACCCAAAAAAACTTGTTTTTCGAGCCGGTAATATGCATCTGCGTACTCCTCGGGGAATACATCATAATCTGTCTTGCCAATTAAATCATGCCAATGGTCAGAAGGGTTTGTTAGCGCAACAAGTGTTTGACTTGCCCCTGTGAACACATGATTGCGGTCTTTAAAGTAAATATAATCATCACTACTCTCCATCATGGTAGTAAAATTACTTAAAAGAATAGGTGTATCCAAATATTGATTTAATGCCTTAGCATCCGTCATCTGTAATGCCAGTTTTAGCCCAACAGACATTTCATAAGACTTCTGATAACAGCCTTGCAAACACAAAATTTTGCCATTGGCTTTCCGGCAACGAAAATTTACAATTTTAAGTGATGTTTGTGATTTTAAGGCAAGCAGTTTTTTTGCAATATCTTGATCATCAGGGTGAATCAAATCAAAAAAATTTAAGCCTGATTCGATAAAATCCTTTTCATCGTAACCCAATAAATCTCGCATACCAGAATCAATATATAAGACTTGTGTACCTGACTCTAGCAATAGGAACTGCATATT
>Ga0256840_1003432_pt1 | contig 12787 bp, 16 predicted proteins | sample 355202metaG_FD_185969 | JGI IMG/M metagenome (GOLD analysis project Ga0256840, IMG submission 185969) | Hydrothermal vent microbial communities from Mid Atlantic Ridge, Atlantic Ocean - 355-202 | ecosystem: Environmental > Aquatic > Marine > Hydrothermal vents | place: Atlantic Ocean: Mid...
TATATGTTTTACCTGCTCCTGATTTTCCTAAAAGTGCTACTATCACTCGTACTCCTTAAATTTATCTAGATGTATTATTTCACCATCAATGGTAATTCCAGGAATATTTATATATTTAATTAACTTAAAATAATATTCTTTAATTTTATCATAATTCAGTGCAACTATTTTTTTATTCATTGATTTTTGTATTTGCATTTTATTATATGTATTAGTATAATTCTCACTAAAATCTAATTCTTGTAAATCATTCTCAATAGTAAATGTTAAATCTTCCGAATATATAATAATATCAATATTTTCTAAAATTATTTTTTCATAAAATAGCTTATATTTTTTTAGATACCATAACATTTGATCCCTAAATAAATCAAAAGGAATTGTTACAAGGGGTGATATTGATGAGTGCCATTGATTTGTTAATATAGCAATACAAATACTTAAAATAGTTTCAAAAAAATTTTTTCTAAATAAAATAATAGTGAACCAATTATTTAAAGAAGAGCAAAAATTAATGGTTTTTATATTATTTTTATGAATATGATGTTTAATGATTTTATTTTTTGTCTCCAAATGTTGAATGTCCGAAAACGAAATTATATTTTTTTGAAAAGATACTTTTGAAATTTTGCACATATCTGATAAAATATTCATATCAGATAATGAATATATATTATTTTTATATGAATTAAACGGCTCATTAAATAATATATTTGGTGTATTATTAGAAGCAAAAATGATTGTTGACAAATATGTTCCACAAGTTCTAGGAGCACATATAATCTGAATATTTCCATCTTTATATTTATTAAATATTTTCAATTGCTATCCTCTCCTTTCCAAAAAATTGTGATATTCCAGCTGCTTTTACAGGATATGTTACAAATGGAGTTTCATAGTTATAAGGATAACAAAATGCTTCAATTTTTATATTGTACTCTTTAAACTTTTGTTGCATTATTTTTATATCCTTTATACCTTCTTTAAATGTTTTTATTCTTTTGTGCTCATTACAATGGCCTGATATATGACATCCAGAAATATATGATATTTCTTGTATCTGTTTCCAAGTCATATAGTTTTCAAAATTACCTTTAAATGCTTTTTTATGAGCATCTCCACAATAAATTATCTCATCGGATTGTTCAATATTTTCTGGGCACACTATACTAGTTGAAATTGAAAAATATAATGGTTTTTTGAATTTTAGGAAATGCTCTATATTTTTATATTGTGTGTAAAGACCATCATCAAATGTTATAATATCAAAATCAGAGAGGTCTTTTTTAAGAACTCCCGAAGTTATTTCATGTATCATTACTATTTTCATTTCATACCTTACATAATATATTTGGTGATATTAAAATTCACTATTTTTGTATTATATAACTCAAATCTAGTATATTTATATAAATAAATAAAATAAATTATAATTCACTATTTTTGTATAATATAGTCTTGAAGAACAAGAATGTCTAAATTTGTTCTCTTAAATGTATTTATGGTATCTTGAGGTGTTTCAACTATTGGCTCTTGAGAATTAAATGAAGTGTTCCATCAATATGACCCCTCCCCTGTTTGATAATTTTTAAACAATAATTTAAATAGAAATAAATTATTTTTGTTAACTATTCCCGAATATGTATTATTACTTAAAATTTCATTAGAGTGTGATATAATTAAAATAGTATTAAGTCCATAAATTAAATATTTCCTGATTTCTTTATCATTTTTGGTTCTAGTTATATATCTAAATGTATCAGTAAAATTATCAGATTCTAAATTCTCGTATTTATATAAATTTGTTACATTTTTATCAAAAAATGTGATGTCTTCTTTAGACTCAGATATTAATAAGTATTCTTTTGATTTATTTACTTTTGAAAAATCAAATGTTTTTATGGATTCATTTATATTCATCAGATCTAAAAATTTATTTTTTATTTGGGTTTTTCGTGTTCTAACAAAAATAATATTTTTATTAAAAAATTTTAAATAATTTTTTGAAAAATAATTTATCCTTAAATATTTGACTAAATTTATATATTTGGGTAAAGGTGAATTATGAAAGATAAAAATCCCCATAATTAATCGCCCATCTATATTTATGATTTGTTTACTTTGTGATGAAAGTTTATGTTTAGAAATATTTCTCGTAATATCAAAATTAAAAAACTTATTTTCAAATGAAATATTTTTAACATTAATAATTTCTAAATTTGGATAAATTTCAAAATTCTTGAGAGTACCTTTGGGAAAAGTACATTCAATTATCCTTAATCTAACTTCAGTGTTAAAATATTTCATAACAGATGTTAAAATTTTTATACGATCCATTAAGCCATTATACATATAAATTTCTATTTCTTTCATTCTCTCACCAAATCTAAAGTAAAACAGTGAAATCCACCACCAAAAACTCTTCTATGTCTATGTTGAACTGGAATAACATTCATCCCAGCGTTATCTAACACATCTAGAACAGGAGGAACCAATGAATTTGCTATTACTTTATTATTACCTAATGCAAGAACATTCATATCTATATATGAAGATGATAACCATTTAGCATTTTTATATTTTGGAAAATAATTTTCAGTTATTTCTGGACAATATATTATGTCCCATTTTTTAAGGAAATCAGGTAATATATCATAACAATCTTTGTTTCGGAGAAATAATAATCCTTCTCTAAGTGGAACTATATAACTATCTAAGTGTCCATCAGATAATGAGTTTATTTTATGAAATCTAAGATCAGGAAATTGTCTAACAAGCCATTCAAACCCTAATAGATGATTTCTATTTGCTACATTTATCAAAATATCTTTATCAAATCTAACCATCTGTGCTCCATCTATCATAATTTCAAATCCTGATGAATAATCATTTTTAACAACTGGATATGTATTTTCTTGACTAATATACGATTGATCAAATGATTCATCCATCATCATTGGTTTTGGCATTTGTACCCATTTAGCACCTTGTTTAAATTTCTCTATGAAAATAGGTTTAAGTAAATCGTTCTCAAAATATCGTGCTCTTACTTGAGGAGCAGTTTCTAAAATAGTATCTCCTAAAATAATAGCCTGATCTCTTACATTAAGAGCTGGTAATGCTGCAGATTTCCAATAAGGAGTTTCTATATTATATATTTTATCAAGTTCTTTAGGTCTGTATACCTTTATATTTTCACCTTCAAGAACTCTAGCAAATTCATTAATATCTTCGGTTAGTTCTTGTTGTACTTTTTTGTTAATTATCATATTTTCATTATAGTACATATAAGCATTATCATGAAAAAATAATTTAAAACTTAAATCAAGCATTGGGATTTGATAATTAAATCCAGAGCCTACTATAACCTCTTTGAGTACACCATATTCATTTTTAGAATTAATAGGATTCATAATTTATCTCTTCATTTCTATATTTTTTCATAACTTTAGATAATTCTAGAAGTTTTCTATTTTTTATGTTCTCTTCATATACTCTAGCATTATTGCAATTTCGACAAATATCTTCAAATGGAGGAAATAACAATTCTTCATTATCTAAATATTTTTTCATATTTTCAAATGTAAAATCAATAGAGTTTGAATCATTTGAAGCCATACATCTGTGTATTTTCATAGTCATTAGATTTATAAATGGATGTGAATAATCATTTGAACAAAATATTCTTTTATCTTTCAGCTCATCTTCATCTGTATTATATCTTTCTAAAATTGGTTTAAATGCTGAAAATACATTTGGTTCATTTAGGAACACTTTAATTTTATCATAATATTTAGTTTCTATTATAAGATTATGTTTTTTCCTATTTAGCAAAGGATATGGACTCCAAATAATATCAGGATATTTTCGTATATGTTCTAATATTTTAGGTATATCCTTTTCAACTAAAACAATACTTATATCATCAATAACATCTTGATATTTTAAAATAAGATTTATATTTTTTTCATCAATTTTTGTCAAATGATAATATATCTCTCCAATATATTCTTTATATAATTCATAATATCCTTTTTCAAAAAAAGTACCATTGGTAAAATTATAAAATATCTGAAAAGGATTTTCCTTTGAAAACCAAATATCTAGAAGATTTTTAGGCACATCACCTATTTCTGCACCCTCTACTCTAAAGAAAAATTCATTAAGTATTTTTTCATATTTTGGTATATCATATAATTTATTAAAAATATCAAATGTCTTATAAATATTTTTTTCTGTTACAAATTGTATGTGTTTTTGTAATTTTGGATAGTCACAATATTTACAGTGAGCAGTACATTTATTACCTATTGAAAAAACCATTCTTTTATATTTTGTTTTTCCATTTATATACTTATTTTGGTAGATCATTTTTTAATGCCTTCATTTTATTTATTATATCCATAATTTCCGGAATTTTGTACTGTTTAAAATAATCTCTATATATTTCTTTTATTTCACAATTTAAACACATTTCATCATAAAGAGGAAATAATGGTTTTTTATTCAAAAGAATATCATGAAAATTTTCTTGAGTAAGTTCTATTTCAGATGAATTGGTGTAAGATGCTATGCATCTTTTTAATTTCATATTTCTTGCATCAAAATATGGTTTTGAATAATCATTTGAACACATTATTCGCTGATCTAATGTTACAGATTCCATTTGTATAAATTGTTCTTTTACATGAGAATCTGAAACTTGAGGATATTTTTCAATTAACCCTAAAATTTTATCTCGAAGACTATAATCAATTTTTCGTTTTACAGATTTACATATTGTCTCAGGACTAATATGCCATTCTTTGTTTGGATATTTTTTAATGGCAGCTTCAACAAGATCAAAGTTTTTATTACCTGTAACCACTAAATATTGTTTTATTCCATAATCAGGAATTTCAAGGAAATCATCCTTTTTCATATCCAATAATGAACCTGCTAGAACATGATGCATTATAATACTATATTTATCAGGATATTTTAAATGATAACCTTTTTTAAAATATTCACCATTTGAAAGTAATATATATTTAGGAACTTTACATTCACTGTACCAAAAGTCTAAAACCTCTTCTGGCAATTCACCTGGTTCTCCACCTTCAACTCTAAAGGAGTATTTTTGAAGTCCTCCTGTATTCATATCCCATTCGGTATTAAATATTTTTACTGACTTTTCTAAATTTTTAAATGATGCAACTGATGCAGTTTTTTGAAATTGTGGAAAATCACAATAATAACAATTTTTGGTACAAACATTTGATAATGATAATGTCATTCTTTTTGGATAGATCATTATCTATATCTTAATTATTTTTAATGGAGTATTTTTTCCTATTTTTTCAGGATAATTGAATTCTGTTGAACCTTTACAACTATCATATTGACACCAATACCATCCAATTTCTTTAATTTTTCTCATAGTTTCAAGAGTTGTTTCGTCATTTAGATTTCCCAAAGGTTTTACATTAGGATGAGTATTTGGACATGGAAAAATTGTACCATCGTGATAAAAATGTACTGCATTAATAACTGCGTTACATTTTTGATATTTAAAAAATCTCTGATGCCTAGTATAAATTCTTTCCATATCAGTCGATGAATATCCTCTAACCAATAATTTATCAAAATCTCTAAGCTCATAATTATCAAATAAATATTGTCTAGTATCACACTCATTGTAATAATCAGGAAAATCTGATATCCCTTTAAATTTTATATAAATGTTATTACCTAAAATATAATCTTTATGTGCAAATACCCAATCAATATTATCTTTTATTTTAGGACTATTTTCTAACATAAAGTGAAATAAAATTTTCATTTTATTTGGTCTTATATCACTTATTTTAATTATTTTTTCAAGTAAACTTTCAAAATCATAATTTAACTCTTCGCCATGATAACTTACTCTTAAATATAGTTGTGCATTTGAATTTATACTTTTATGATAATCTATTATTTCAACAATTTTCTCTGGATGAGTAAGATTGGTATCTAATTTTAATATAAAATCTCTATCCTTAAATATATCACCTAACATATATTTTATAGTGTCAACATATATTGGGCTTACTGATGGTTCCCCTCCTGTTAATGAAAATGTTACACCATGATAATCTTTAACTAATATATCATTTATTATATTAAGATACTTTTTAAAATTATCAAGAGTAGGTGTAACTTTATCTTCTCCGTGAATTGTGCAATATTTACAATCATAATTACATTTATAATTTGATGTGTGTTTTATTAAAAATCTATCTATGTATGTCATTTTGATCCTTTAACTATATTTATAAAAATTTGTTTTAATTCTCTTGAAGTGTAATCTCTAAATACTGAATTTGCTAAGCAATTTTCACAAACTGCATCTCTGGAAGGATATGGAGAAATACCTTTTGATAATTTTGATAAAGTTTCTTCATTTATTTCTACTGTGCTTGAACTTGTTGAAATACAACACCGTTGAATGTTATTGTTTGTTAGTGAAATTACAATCTTATTCATACTATTAGCACAGAATTGCCTCTTATTTAAAAGATCCTCATCTGTAAATGATTCAGTAAGATTCTTAAATCTTTTTATAAATGATTGATTGATATTATTTCTATTTTTTATAATATTATAAATTTTTTCATAGTATTTTCTATCAAATAAATCCAAATTATTTTTTCGCGGTTGAAGAACTTGAGGATTCCACATAATATTGTTATACTTATCTAATAATTTTTCAAATATTTCTAAATTATTCTTATGAACTACCATTACATAAAAAATATTTGGTATATCATATAATTTTATTTCAGGAGTATCCCCATCATTAAAGTCTTCTTTTACATGATAATATGTTTTTCTAATATATTGTTTGTATTTATTCCAATATTTTTCAAGAAATAATCCATTTGTAGATAAATCATAAGTTTGAACTAATCCAAAATTAAAAAAATAATCTAAATATTTTTCAGGCAATGTTCCTATTTCGCCACCTTCAATACTGAATATCCAATCTTTTCCTAAATTTTCATCAATTAATTTTAATTGCTTCTTCATTTTTTCAAGATTCACATGATTTTTTATTTTTGATGGAAAATCACAATATTCACAATGCCAATTACAAACATCAGTAAATGAAATATAACATATTCTTTCAGACATTTATTTCCTTTATCAAATTAATTCGTTCTAATATATTCATAGGAGCAATATGCATAAATACTCTTGAACAAGTTTTACATACATCAGTATAATGAAAAATATTATCATTCATTAAAATTTTCTTAAAATTTTGTTCAGTTAATTCAATGCTATCATTATAATCTCTAAAACACTTAAATATTTTGCCTTGAACTAAATTAATATTTAAATTAAAATGTTTATAACAATTATTTCGTTTATCTTCTAAATATTTATTTTTCAAATTATTTTTATGTTCAAGTTTGTCTATTAATTTTTGGTCAGCATTATATTTTTTAAGGACTTTAATTAATGATAATAGGCGTTCTTTTATTTTTTCGATTGTTATAGGTACATTAATATTATTCTCAATATCTATATATTGTATTTTTTGTGCAATTTTATTATTTTTAAAAAAGTTATCTATTTTTATAATATCCTCATCTACTATTCCCAAAATCATTTTTTCTGTAATATTATTTATTTTAACATCTTTTTTAAGATCAGAAATATGATATTATAACTTTTTGATTTATAGAACTAAATAATTGTTTAAGAACTTCTTGTTTAACAAAACCAGGATCTCCTCCACCTACCGAAATATTAAAATTAACATCACCATTTATAATATCAAATAACCAACTATATTTTTTTAGGGTATCTAAGTCAATTGTTTTTTGAAAATTTTTTCCAGTAAAATAACAATAATCACAATTAAAATTACATTTTTCAGAAACTATTAAACTAATATACATTTATTTTTCCTTTAATTTCAGAATTGACATTACTTTTTCTCCAGATTTCCATTGGGGTTTATCAATAAATGTTCTTGAACAAGAATTACAAATATCTGAAGTTAATGGATTTAAAATATATTTTTGTAAATTTTCTTTTGTCAAATTCATATCTATATTATATGCCCTTATGCACTGTACAATTTTTTCTTTTGCAAGAGATATTGTTATATAACTTGCATCTGTGCATTTTTTTCTTAGTTCTTCAGAAGCATCTTTAGGAAAATATAAATCTAAATTATATTTTTTAAGCGCTTCTTGAAATATTTTATTTGTTTCATTTATCTGTTCAATAGAAATATTTGTGAAGTCATTTTCAAAGGCTATATAATCAATAGGAATATTAGGATTATTATCTAAAAACTCTGTAATTTTATTAATATCCTTATCTACAATACCAATTTTTCCAGGATATGCTTTAGGTTTAATAGATTTCAGATCAGATATATGATAAAATAATTCTGTGTATTGTCCCTTAAAAATATTATGATAATTCATCTCATAAAATTTCTGTTCTACAGATAATGTGGGTTTTAATGGTTTCAAAGCATCAAAAAGGTACTGTAAAGTATCTTCAGGAACATATCCTATATCTCCACCTTGTATAACTACATTTGCTTTTATTTTTCTAATAAAATCAAAAAGCCATTTATGCTTATCAATAATATCTTTCGTAATAATGTTTGAATAATTTTTTACCTTACAATAATCGCAATCATAATCACAAGGTTCTGATATTACAAAATCTATTTGCATGAATTTACAATTTTAGAAATTAATTTAATATTATTTTCTGTTAATTCAGAATGGAATGGCAAATCAATATGTTCATTTCTAGTATTACCTATGAGATCAGGATAAATTAAGTATCTACTTTGAATTTTAAAAAGTTTAAGCTGGTTTTGAATTTTTCTAGCAATATTTTCTGGTCTAAATATTGTACAAGCTCCTGGTGTATTTGATCCATCAGTTTCATAAATATCTAAATATTTTTTATAAATGTTAAAATTCTTTTCTCTAATATCTAAGTACTCTTGAAAATGGTCAATATGATTAGCAAGAGGGATATATAATAATTTTGAAAGATATAAACTCATATTTCCAGGTTCCATATTATTATAATCAATAACAGATGTTAATCTTTTTACCTTATCATATAATGAGTTAGATAATGCTGCAACTCCGCCTCCACCCAGAAAAAATAATTTTGATGAACTAAAAGAAAATACAGAAGCATCCCCTATACTTCCTGCATTAATTCCATTTACAGTTTGACCTAATGATGGAGCAGAATCTTCGATAAGACATATATTTTTTTCAGTGCATATTTTTTTGAGTTTTAGGATATTGCTATCTATGAATCCATTTACTTCACAATACATAATTGCTTTTGTATTTGGAGTAATTTTTTCAATAGCATCATCTATATCAAGCATAAGACCATTATTTTTAGCAATAATATATTTTATTCCTAAAACATTGAGAACATTATACATTGCTGGGTGAGCATATGACTGAATTATAACTTCATCTGTTTCAGTAAGATCAAGTGCTTGAATTATATTAAATAATGCTGAAGTAGCACTATTTGTGAATACAACTTTTTTACCGGTGATAGTTTCAAAAAATTTTGTGCATTTTTGAATATTATCTTCATTTATTTCTATATTATCTTTACATCTTTCAATCATGATTTTTATATTTTCCTTTCATTGATTGTAATTTATTTAGTACCCTATTATAAGCAATATCATCACATCTTAAACAATATTTGGGAGTTTCTGAAAATAATGTAGATTGTAATAATTTTATAAGATTATCTTTGGAGTATTCCTTTAGGAGAGATTCATTAAGTATTTTTGCACAGTGACCTATTTGTTTTGTTTCTATATTTATAAATGGAGTTGGGGGATTAATTGAACATTGAACTCTAAGACTTTCAAAAATTGGTTGAATTGTAAAATTTGTGTAAGTTTTATCTTTAATTCGAGAATAAAAATCCTTAAACTTATCTATATTACTTATCTCATTTCTAGGAGATTTTATATTTACCATTTTATACCATATATTTTTGTTTATTGGATAATTAAAATTATCAATAAATTCTTCAGTTACTACAAAAACAGTAACATTATTCTTATCATTTTCATTAAAATATTCCAAATCATAAAACTTCTTACCTGGATATTCTAAAAGATGCTCAAAATAAAGAACATCTGGGTCATTTACTATATCAGGATAATTTAATCTAACAAGACCATTACTCATTACTCTAATTTTTGTATTTTGTCGTTGTTTCACTAAATTTACCACATCATATAAATTTTTACAAAGTCCAACTTCACCTCCATTAATTTCAAGAAACATTTTTGCATTTTTGGGAATATCATCTAAAATCTGCTTTATAAAGTCTAAGTCAGCATAAAATTTTTTAGATTTCTCATATGTTGTGCAATAAGAACATTTCTGATTACATGCTCTTGATAGTATAAGTTCTAGGAAATACATAAAATCTCCTCTAATGTATAATTCCAAATATTTATTTTTTCAATATCATCCCAATATTCGTCTAGGTAATTTTTAAGACCATTATCATAAATTTTATCTATAATAACATTTTTACCTAACAGTTTGAACTCAAATATAATTCGCCCAAATTGCTCTTGCAAACTAAAATTTTCTCTTGTAAAATAATAAAATGTATTATAATTGAAAATATTCTGAAGTGTCATATCTTTTATAAATTCAACATCTTTATTGGGCACTCTACAAAAACTTTTACCATTATCTATTGTTTTGATTGTTTTAAGTGCTTTGACATCAATTTTTTTTAAATATTTTTTTACTTGAATTTTAGGATACATTTTTTTGAAATCATCATAAATAAATGGTGTTACATTAAATTGAATAGTTTCATATTGTATAGGCAATTCATCAATTCTTTCAGAAATATATAATTCATGAGATATTCCTCTAAGATGAAATGTAAGTTCTAAGCAATCGAATACAATAAGAGTTTTACACTTAATTGACATTCCCATTTTAGTGAGATTTATAAGAGAAATATAATCTAATACTAAAATGTTAACATCAATATTTTTTATAATTTCAAGTTTATCAGGAGTTATATTAGAATACTCTCGCTTTGATAATTTCAAATTTTTAATGAATCCTAAATAATCTAAAATTCCAATCTTAAATCCTTTAGTGCAAAGATAATTTCCATAATCTAAAGCATTGATTAGTGAACCAGAAATTCCATTATGTGTACTTACAAATAAATTAATCATTAAGAATCCTTTGAATTATTTCATCATCTTTTGTTAAAAATCTACCTTCTAAACCATTTTTTTGAAGTTCCCAATATCGATACCATGAACCATCCTTTATATTATTTGTATTATAATATTCATATGGAATGTTTAGGTAATAGCACTCGTGAAACATTCTAGGTCTAGGGTCATTGTACTCCAATGTTTTTATATAAAGATAATGTGAAAACTTTTCAAAAATGTTTTCAAAATTGGTATTAGTTTTTTTAAGAGTTTCAATAAGATTATATTTATGCTTAATATTATTAATAATTTCAGTAAATGGATCCTTACTCATAGGAGCATTAACATATAATACTTTATTTTGAATTTTTGGTTTTTTCAAAAGATCAAATCTCATTTTTGTTCTGTACTCAATATCATCTTTAATTCTATTATCTTTCATTTCAGAATAATATATTCCATTTTTTACTATGTACTCAGGATTATTTAATTCAGTTATAAAATATTTATTTTTTGATTGTACTAATGTTTCATTAAAAAATTGCATTGTGAGAAGGTCTGAAGTATAAACTATTGTAAATTTAGTAGAAATGAATTCAAATATTGATATAGATTTTATATTTTTAAAACAATCTAAATCAATATTATATCTATTACTCAGAAATAATTTTATATTATACATAATTGATTTTGTGGCATTTACAAACAAAAATTGAATAGATTTGTCACTTTCCCATAATGTATAAAAATATTCAAAATTATCAACTAATGAACCATTGATTCTTACTGACTTTGATCTATAATATATAATTACAGCTTTAATCTTTTTCAAAAACAATCCTAAAGCACTCCGAATTATTCATAAATTTATGAAAATACTTTATTTTTTGAATTAATTTTTGAGATATTTCAGTCTTATATTTTTTAACACTTTTTAATTTTTTATGTACATCTATTTGTTTATATGAATTTATTCCAAATATATTGAAGTTTGAACTTCCGGGTATAAAAATCTCTAATAATTTTTTTACAGAAGTATTTCTGATAGCGACTTTTACACATCTATTTATAATACCATGCTCATAATGTAAATCATTAGCAGTGGTATAAACTACACTAGGATTAAATGAGTCAATTTTAGATTTTAATATATTTGATAATTCTGATAATGGAATATCATGTAATGAAAGGTCATTATATCCTAAAATTTCAGTTTTGTATCCATATTTTTTGCCTAAATTTTTAAATACCTTAGTCCTTAATGAAATATCAGAATTTCGTCCTTTACAAGCACTTATAACCTTTACTGTATTATTTTTGGAAAGTTCTATAAGGGTTCCACCCATACCAAACGTTTCATCATCAAGATGTGCAACAATAATTAAAATTTTCATATTGACTCTATAATATCTTGAAGTGAATATTTAGGTTTATAAAATTTTTGTATTTTATCAGTATTTACTGATCTCTTTTCAATTTCAAAAAATTCTTTTGAAAATATTTCTGAAGTGCTCTTATGAATAATTTTAGATTTTGAGTTTGTAA
>Ga0256840_1003433_pt1 | contig 12787 bp, 13 predicted proteins | sample 355202metaG_FD_185969 | JGI IMG/M metagenome (GOLD analysis project Ga0256840, IMG submission 185969) | Hydrothermal vent microbial communities from Mid Atlantic Ridge, Atlantic Ocean - 355-202 | ecosystem: Environmental > Aquatic > Marine > Hydrothermal vents | place: Atlantic Ocean: Mid...
TGTATTGATTAACAACGTAATATACAAAAATAATATTTAAAAAACAAATATAATTAACTATTATTTAGTGATTTATAAGAGGTGTTATTAAATTAATAAATTACTTTTTTTAATGCGTTTGCCCTGAGCCAAGAATTTCACTAATTAATATTTATTTTTTAAAGATTTAATTTTACAGATTGCTATGCTTTTCTATGTTATAATGTGTGTTATACCAATTCAACATCAAAATACGCTATAAATTATTTATCTTTTTCCGTTTAACTGCACTTAACCCGAATTATTCACAAATTTTCTATTACAAAGCCAAACTACCTGCTATAATTGAAAATGCTCGAAATTTATTTAGCTCAAAATTGGGCTACAATTCCTTCACTAAAAAACTTCTGTGCTTCCCAATTCTATTGGTATTTTGACTTTTCATAACGAAAACCTATGAATAATTCGGGTTAAAATTTAAACCATAGCTATTGCTATGCTTGAAATTTGAAGATTGTAAAACAAAAAAATATTTCAAATTTATTTAGCGTATTTTGAAATAGAATTGGTATTATTTGCATTCAGTTTAGTGCGCTTTACAGTTAATTTAAAAAAAGATTTTAAAAATTCGTTAAAAATGAGTATCATTACACTTTAAAAAGACACTACATGATAAACCGAACAAGTTATTCCAAAATAACCATTTTACAAGCACTGTTTCCTATTCTTATTTTAGTTCTATTACTAGCATATAACGTTTATATTTATGGAGATGATGCAACAAGTGGCGCAAATCAATTTGCGTTAATTTTTTCTGGAGTTGTTGCAGCAATTATTGGTTTTTCAAAAAATGTAAAGTATGAAGAAATGCTCGAAGCCGTTGTTGATAACGTAAAATCTACCGGTTCAGCAATTTTTATCTTGTTAATGGTTGGCGCATTAGCAGGAACTTGGCTTGTAAGTGGTATTATTCCAACAATGATTTATTACGGTTTACAAATATTAAATCCCGCTTTTTTCTTAGTAGCAGCGTTATTAATTTCATCTATAATTTCATTAGCAACAGGAAGTTCTTGGACTACAACTGCAACCATTGGTATCGCCTTAATGGGAATTGGGAAAGCTATGGGTTTACCTCTTGGAATGATTGCAGGAGCAGTCCTTTCAGGAGCTTATTTTGGAGATAAAATGTCGCCTTTGTCAGATACTACCAATCTTGCTCCAGCAATGGCAGGAACCGATGTTTTTACACACGTAAAATATATGGCTTACACTACAATTCCTACTTACATTATAACATTTATTATTTTTTTAGTGTTAGGATTTAATTATTCATCCAATCAAATGGAAGATACTTCAGCTTTGTTAGATAGTATTAAAAACACCTTTCATATTTCACCTTTATTGTTTATTGTGCCAATAGTGGTCATTACTTTAATCCTAAAAAAAGCAAAACCTTTAACGGCTTTATTTATTGGTACACTACTAGCAGGATTATTTGCCGTGATTTTTCAACCAGAAATTGTAATGAAAATAGCAGGAAGTAAAATATTCAATTTTAATACAGCCTATAAAGGTGTTATGAATGCCATGACTGGAAGTGTTTATATTCCATCAGGAAATGAAATTTTAGATCAGAATGAATTGTTCTCTTCAGGAGGAATGAAAGGAATGTTATCAACAATTTGGCTGATTTTATGTGCGATGTTTTTTGGAGGTATAATGCAAGAAATAGGAGCGTTACAGAAAATAAGTGATAGTTTGTTAAAAATAGCAACTTCAACTTTTGGTTTGTTTGCCAGTACAACAGCAACCTGTATTTTCTTTAACGGAACAGCATCAGACCAATATTTAGCTATTGTTGTGCCAGGGAAAATGTATCAAAAAGCATTTAAAGATAAAGGATTGGCACCAGAAAATTTAAGTAGAACATTAGAAGATTCAGGTACAGTAACTTCTATTTTATTTCCTTGGAATACAGGAGGAGCGTATCAGTCAAAAACACTAGGTGTTTCAACTTATGATTATGTGTTTTATGCGTTTTTTAATTTAATAAGTCCAATAATGACCCTTGTTTATGCTTATTTTGAAATAAAAATCAGAAAGATAGGAAGTGATAAATAATTAATATTCTATTTTTGCAAAAAAATGATTAATGAATAAAGAGGATTTCATATCACTAGCTTTTCATCCAAAAACAATCGGTAACGAGCAAATAATTGCGTTGGAATCTGTGTTGGAAGAATACCCTTTTTTTCAAGCAGCACAAGTTTTATATTTAAAAGGCTTAAAAAAGCAAGGAAGTTTTAAATATAATAACACTTTAAAAAAAGTGGCTGCAACGACTACTAATAGAACCGTTTTATTCGATTTTATTACTTTAGATTCACTTGATTATACTGAAAAAACCTTAGAAGAAGTCAGCTTATTAAAAAATATTGAAGTTGTTGATGAAAAAATAATTGAGCACTTATCTTTATCTATTAAAACCCAAGAAAAGGAGCAAACAGAAAAAGTATCAATTAAGGAGCAAGCAAAAATTATAAGAATTGAAGAAGAATTACAATTAGGAAAACCATTAGAATTTGATAAAAATGATTCCTTTTCATTTAATGAATGGCTAACTCTATCTCCAAAAAAGGAAATTATTAGAGATGAAAATCATAAAAAGGAACTAAAAACACCTTCTTTAATAAAAAAAAATAAAAATAAATCACTTGACAAACAAGTTAATTTAATAGAAAGTTTTATTGCAAAGAAGCCTAAAATAAAAACAGATAAAAATCAAGAAATCAAAGATATAGCAGTTGGTAGTGTGGAGGAAAATACACACCTAATGACCGAAACTTTAGCCAAAGTTTATTTAGAACAAAAAAAATATGATAAGGCAAAACAAGCTTTTAGCATTTTAAGTTTGAAATATCCAGAAAAAAGTAGTTTCTTTGCAGACAAAATAAAATCAATAGAATTTTTACAAAAAAATAAGTCATGACATATTCAATATTTTTAATCTTAATTGTAATCGTAGCACTGCTATTAATTTTGATTATTATGGTTCAAAATCCAAAAGGAGGAGGATTAGATGGTTCGTTTGGTGGAGGAAGTTCTCAATTAGGAGGCGTTCAAAGTACCAATAAATTTTTAGATACAGCAACATGGACTTTGGCAATTTCATTATTTGCTTTAATCTTATTATCAAATTTTGCAATTCCAAGAGCAAAAGCAAATACTGATACCAATTTAAAAGAAACCATTAGTGATGTTCAAGTTGAAAAACCAGTACCAGCTGCTGATGCGCCTACTACTGATGCGCCAACTTCAACCGATGATAACAAATAATAATTAGTTTCCCTTTAATTATTTAACTTGCCAATGTGTCTGACACGTTGGCATTTTTTTTTGAAAAATATGTCATTTTTAAGCCATTTGTTTGATGGCATACTTTTAGTATTATACAGAAAAGATTTTAACTAATAAAACAATATATAATGAGTACAGTAAATATTAAACCATTACACGATAGAGTTGTTGTAGAGCCTATGGCTGCTGAAACTAAAACAGCATCAGGATTGTATATACCAGATTCAGCTAAAGAAAAACCACAACAAGGCGTAGTTATAGCTGTTGGAAAAGGAACAAAAGATGAACCTACAACAGTAAAAGTAGGTGATAAAGTTTTATACGGAAAATTTTCAGGAACGGAATTAAAACTAAACGGAAAAGATTATTTAATAATGAGAGAAAGCGATATTTTCGCTATTATCTAATAATCGATAATTTTAGTATTTAAACAAATCAACAATTAAACAAATAAGAAATGGCAAAAGATATAAAATTTGATATAGAAGCACGTGACGGATTAAAACGTGGTGTGGACGCATTAGCAAATGCAGTAAAAGTAACCTTAGGACCAAAAGGAAGAAATGTAGTTATTGGTAAATCCTTTGGAGCACCAACCATTACAAAAGATGGTGTAAGTGTAGCTAAAGAAATAGAATTAGAAGATCCTTTAGAAAATATGGGAGCGCAAATGGTTAAAGAAGTAGCTTCTAAAACTAATGATTTAGCTGGAGACGGAACAACAACCGCAACAGTTTTAGCTCAAGCCATCGTAAAAGAAGGCTTAAAAAATGTGGCAGCAGGCGCAAATCCACTTGATTTAAAAAGAGGAATTGATAAAGCAACCGCTGCTATTGTAAAAGATTTACATAAACAATCACAATCGGTTGAAAAAGGCGATAAAATTAAGCAAGTAGCAACAATTTCTGCAAATAATGACACCTCAGTAGGAGATTTAATTGCAAAAGCGTTTAACAAAGTTGGTAAAGAAGGTGTGATTACCATTGAAGAAGCAAAAGGAATGGAAACTTATGTTGATATTGTAGAAGGAATGCAGTTTGATAGAGGGTATCTTTCTCCTTATTTTGTAACTGATTCAGAGAAAATGAAAACAGATTTAGAGAATCCTTTTATCTTGTTATATGATAAAAAAATCTCTACGATGAATGATATTTTACCAGTTTTAGAACCCGTAGCAAAATCAGGAAGACCTTTACTAATTATTGCAGAAGATATTGATGGTGAAGCCTTAGCAACTTTGGTTGTAAATAAACTAAGAGGTGCGTTAAAAATAGCAGCAGTAAAAGCACCTGGTTTTGGTGATAGACGTAAAGCAATGCTCGAAGATATTGCTATTTTAACAGGAGGAAGTGTAATTTCTGAAGAACAAGGTTTTACTTTAGAAAATACCACTATTGATATGTTGGGAACTTGTGAACGTGTAGAAATTGATAAAGACAATACTACTATTGTAAATGGTGCAGGTGATGCTGATAATATTAAAGGTAGAATAGGGCAAATTAAAGCGCAAATTGAAACAACTACATCAGATTACGATAAAGAAAAATTGCAAGAACGTTTGGCAAAATTAGCTGGAGGTGTTGCTGTTTTATATGTTGGAGCAGCTAGTGAAGTAGAAATGAAAGAGAAAAAAGATAGAGTAGATGATGCCTTGCATGCTACAAGAGCAGCTGTTGAAGAAGGAATTGTTGCAGGTGGAGGAGTAGCTTTGGTTAGAGCAAAATCCGTTTTAGAAAAAATTACAACTGATAATTTAGATGAGGTTACAGGTATTCAAATTGTAGCTCGTGCTATTGAAGCTCCATTGCGTACTATTGTGGAGAATGCAGGAGGAGAAGGTTCTGTTGTAATAAACAAAGTATTAGAAGGAAAAAAAGATTTTGGATTTAATGCAAAAACAGACGAATATGTAAGCATGTACAAAGCAGGAATTATAGACCCAACAAAAGTAACACGTGTTGCCTTAGAAAATGCAGCATCGGTTGCAGGAATGATTTTAACCACTGAATGCGCTTTAGTTGATATTAAAGAAGATGTACCAATGCCTGCACCAATGCCAGGAGGAATGCCTGGAATGATGTAGTATAAAGAATATTATAGTTTAAAAGCCTAGAATCAAATTGATTTTAGGCTTTTTTATTTTTTCTTACTCTTGTTCCTTTAAAATTTCGTTACAAAAAATAAAAACCTACTAAAATGAAATATTTTTATCTCAAATTATGATATATTAATTATTTTTTGTATATTTGACATTGAAACTCAATCTATTGAAAAATGAATAAAATCAAAACTGTTTTACAAGAAAAAGGCATTAAGCAAACATGGTTAGCAAATCGTCTTAATAAGAGTTACAATATGGTTAATGCTTATGTACAGAATAGGCGACAACCTAGCTTACAAGATTTGTTTAAAATTGCTCAAATTTTAGATGTTTCGGTAACGGAATTGTTAGACACAACTAAAGAAAAAACTTTGTCAATAGAACAGAGCGAATCTCAAGAAACAATCAACATTCCATTATTAGGGAATATAGCTTGTGGATTGCCCATTTTTGCTGATGAAAATGTTGAAGCTCAAGTGCCAATTTCTATAAAACTCATAAAAAAAGGCTTTCGCTATTTTTTATTACGAGCTAAAGGAAATTCTATGAACGATGCAGGAATTAATGATGGTGATTTAGTGTTAATAAGGCAACAGCAACAAGCCGAAAATGGAGATAGAGTAGTTGCTTTAATCAATGATGAAGCTACGATTAAAGAATACCATCATAATGGTAAATTAGTCGTGTTAAAACCTAAATCTAAAAGCTCAAAATATCAACCTATTATTTTAACAAATGATTTTTTAATTCAAGGAATTGTAGAATCTGTTATTGCTTTTTAATTTTTACAAACGCAACTGCAATTTCTGAAGCTAATCTTGCATTGTTATACACCAATTCAATATTTGAATCTAAGCTCATACCTTTGGTGAGTTCTTTAACTTTTCCAAGTAAAAATGGAGTGCTTTCTTTGCCTTTTATACCTAGTTTTTTTTCTTCAATAAGCGCTTCATCAATCACTTTATTCATTAAATCAACATCGAGTTCTTTGTCTTTAGGCACAGGATTTGCAATTACCACACCACCTTTTAAGTTTAAATTCCATTTTGTCTTTAAAAGTTGTGCAATTTCTAAGGGATTTTCCATTTTAAAATTAACATCAAATCCGCTTTTTTGTGTGTAAAATGCAGGAAGCTCTTTTGTTTTGTAACCTAATAGTGGAATTCCAAAAGTTTCTAGATACTCCAAAGTTAATTCTAAATCTAATATAGCTTTAATACCAGCACAAACCACAGCAACATTGGTGTTTGCAAGTTCTTGAAGATCTGCAGAAATATCAAAAGTTTGTGAAGCACCACGATGTACACCACCAATTCCACCAGTTGCAAAGACTTTAATACCAGCTAAATTTGCTCCAATCATGGTAGAAGCAACCGTTGTAGCACCATCAATCTTTTGTGATAAAAGATAAGGTAAATCTCTTCTACTTGCCTTAACTATTTTAGTACCAGATTTTGCTAAATAATCTATTTCATCTTCGGTTAAACCGATTTTAATTTTACCGTTTAAAATAGCAATTGTTGCAGGAATAGCACCGTTTTGTCTTACAATTTCTTCAACTTGAAGTGCTGTTTCTTTGTTTTGAGGATAAGGCATTCCGTGAGAAATAATAGTAGATTCTAAAGCAACCACAGGAAGGTTATTTGCAATAGCATTTTTAATAGTTGGATGAATATTTATGTAATTAGTCATTGTTTAAATTTAAAATGAGTTCTTTATTTATGTTTGGATGTACGGTGTTTTTGTGTTGTATGGTAAGTTCAGCGCAAGCAGTAGCTGTTTTTGCCATTTTGTGAATGTCAAAATCATGATATGCTGCTAGTAGCAAGCCTGCCATAAAAGAATCGCCTCCACCAGTGGTATTTACAGGCTTTATTTTATTGGGTTTAAGCCAAAAAATTTCTTTGTTGTATCCATAAATTAAACCTTCTTTACCTAGTGTGATAAAAACTTTAGCAACACCAATATTCAAAAAATGACGAACAATTTTCTCATAATCTTGCTTGTTTTTTGCTGTAATTCCGCTTAGTAATTCCGCTTCAATTAAATTGCATTTAAGAAGATGTAAATTGGCTAAAATATTTTTTGCTTTGAGGGCTTTTGTTCCAGAAACAGCATCAAGTGCAAACTTTGTATTTGGAGCATTTTTAACGGTTAATTCTAAGATAGCTTGTGGTATATTGGTTTCTAAAACACAATATTCACTTTGTTTTATAAGCTTCAAATTATCCAATATAAAACTAGGTGAAATTTCATCATAAATGTGCATAGCAGAAATTCCCAGTGCCATATCATTATCCTTGTCCATTATAGCCATAAAAGTAGAGGTTACAGCTTCTTTTTTAATAACACTATGAGCAATTGAGATGTTCAATTCCTTGCAAGATTGCATGATTTGTTTTCCGAAGTAATCATCGGCAAAAACACTTAAAAACTCCACATCAAAGTCTAATTTTGATAAATTCTCTGAAATATTTCGACCAACACCACCTAAAATAGTTTCTAAAGAGCCAATATTATCATCTTTAAAGATAAGTTTGTTGTCTGGATAGCCAATTAAATCAATATTTACAGCGCCAATTACCGTAATTTGAGATTTTTTTTCCATAGGTGAATTCTAATTGATTTTATTTGGGTAAATTTACATCATAAAAAGTATTTTAGATGCAAAAGTTTAAATCAATTTTCAAAAAAGATAAATCCATTATTGGAATGGTACATGTTCAGGCATTGCCAGGTACTCCAAAATATCAGTTTAGCGTTCAACAAATCATAGATTTTGCTTTAAAAGAAGCCCTTATTTATAAAAAAGCAGGAATTGATTCAATTATGATAGAAAACATGCACGATATTCCATATTTAAAGAATGGCGTAGGACATGAGGTGAGTGCTGCTATGACGTTAATTGCGCATTATATCAAAAAAGAAACGAATTTACCTATTGGAATTCAGATTTTAGCAGGAGCAAATAAAGAAGCCTTAGCCGTTGCAAAAGCTGCAAATGTTGATTATATTAGAGCGGAAGGTTTTGTATTTGCACATACAGCAGATGAAGGGATTATTGAGGCGCAAGCAGGAGAATTATTGCGTTACAAAAAAAATATTGAAGCCAATAATGTGGCTATTTTTACTGATATTAAGAAAAAACACAGTGCTCATGCGCTTACTCAAGATGTTTCATTGTTAGATACTGCTAAAGCTGCACAGTTTTTTTTAAGTGATGGTGTTATCGTTACAGGAAATCATACAGGTTCAGAAACTTCAATTGAAGAATTAGAAGTACTTAAATCTTCGTTAGATTTTCCTGTTTTAGTTGGTTCTGGCATCACAAAAAACAATGTTAAAAATTATTTACCACTTGCAGATGCATTTATTGTTGGTTCTTATTTTAAAGAAAAAGGCTATTGGGAAAATAAACTGAGTTATGATAAGGTGATGGAATTTATGGAATTGGTAGATGAAAACAGATAATATTACCCTTTAAATAATAATAGGTTAATGTTAAACCGATATGGTTATTTTAGTATAAATTGGACTTAACCCGAACTATTCACAAATTTTCTATTACAAATTCAAACTACCTGCTATAATTGGAAATGCCTGTCTGCCGATAGGCAGGCTCGAAATTTATTTAGCTTCCCGTTAAAGTCGGGACAGGCTAAAATTGGGCTACAATTCAAAACACTTAAATTTATCGTATCAACTTTTTATATTTAATTCGTTTAGGAATTAAATCACCTCCAAGACGTTTCTTTTTATTTTCTTCATACTCAGTAAATGAGCCTTCAAAATAATATACTTTACTATCGCCTTCAAAAGCTAAAATATGAGTACAAACTCTATCTAAAAACCATCTATCGTGTGAAATAATTACAGAACAACCTGCAAAATTTTCCAGTCCTTCTTCTAAAGCTCTTAACGTATTTACATCTAAATCATTCGTTGGTTCATCGAGTAACAATACATTTCCTTCTTCACGTAAAGTCATGGCTAAATGCAAACGATTTCGTTCACCACCTGACAACATAGAAACCTTTTTATTTTGCTCTGCTCCAGAAAAATTAAATCTACTTAGATAAGCTCTAGAATTAACCATTCTTCCACCCATCATTATTTGTTCTTGACTATCTGCAAAGTTTTCCCATATTGTTTTATTAGGGTCAATATTTGAATGTCTTTGATCTACATAAGCAATCTTGGCAGTATCTCCTACCTTAAATGCTCCCTTATCAGGTTGTTCTTCGCCCATAATCATCTTAAAAATGGTTGTTTTACCAGCTCCATTTGGACCAATAATACCCACTATTCCATTAGGAGGAAGAGAAAAGTTTAAATCATCATATAATAATTTATCTCCAAATGCTTTAGAAACACCAACTGCATCAATTACATTCGTTCCCAATCTTGGACCATTTGGAATATATATTTCTAATTTTGCATCAACTTGTTTTTGATCTTGATTTAACAATTTTTCATAACTTGCCAAACGAGCTTTTGATTTAGATTGTCGTCCTTTTGCTCCTTGTCTAACCCATTCCAACTCACGTTGTAAGGTTTTTTGACGCTTAGAAGCTTGTTTTTCTTCTTTTGCCATTCTATCGGATTTTTGTTCTAGCCAAGAAGAATAATTTCCTTTCCAAGGGATTCCCTCTCCTCTATCGAGCTCTAAAATCCATCCTGCAACATTGTCTAAGAAATATCTATCGTGCGTTACAGCAATAACAGTACCTTTATATTCAGATAAATGATGTTCTAACCAATGTACAGATTCGGCATCTAAATGATTGGTAGGTTCGTCTAACAATAACACATCTGGTTGTTGTAATAAAAGTCGGCATAAAGCTACTCTTCTACGCTCACCACCAGATAAATTTTTGATTGGCGTGTTACCTTCTGGAGTACGCAAGGCATCCATTGCAATTTCTAACTTTGTATCTAATTCCCAAGCTCCTAAAGCCTCTATTTTATCTTGAAGAACTGCTTGTTGATTCATGAGTTTTTCCATTTTATCAGCATCGGAATACACTTCTTCCAAACCAAACATATCATTAATTTTATTGTACTCATCTAAAACAGCAACTGTTTCTGCAACACCTTCTTTTACAATATCTATAACGGTTTTTGTTTCGTCTAATTCTGGTTCTTGAGATAAGTATCCAACGGTATATCCTGGAGCAAATACTACATCACCTTGATAATTTTGTTCAATTCCTGCAATAATTTTAAGTAAGGTAGATTTACCTGAACCGTTTAAACCTAAAATACCAATTTTAGCTCCATAAAAGAAACTTAAATAGATGTTTTTTAATACTTGCTTGTTTCCTCCATCATAGCTTTTACTTAAAGCTGACATAGAGAAGATTACTTTTTTATCGTCTGCCATTTTATAATTTTATTTAGATTGCGAATATAAAAAAAACCACGCTCAAAAGAACGTGATTTTCAACAATTATGGTAAATAATTATTTTTCGTTTATTTATATTTGTTTTTCAATTCTTTTCCCAAATCAATTAATAAGAGTTTCATTGCTTGATGAGTGTTTAAAACATGCACTTTTTCTTCAATCAACGTATTGGATTTAATCTCTCTTTGTAAACCTAACTTTAAAAAAGCATCAAACTGATTTACATCTTCTAAATATTTTTTTGCTTCACTCATAATTAATCAATATTTTGTTAAACACTATAAAAGTAGTAAAAGTTTACTATTCCTTACAAACTATTTTGAATTCGTTATGGGTTGTTTTATATTCGTTAATAGAAAACAAAAAACACACCCAGAAAGGTGTGTTTTTCAATAATTAGGTAACTAATTACAATTGGGGAATTATTACTTTTTCTTTTTCAGTTTTGAAATAGCAAATTATTAATTACCTTTAATATTGATGTAAATATAATATAAAATATTGATTATGAGCTATTGGTTTTATATTCGAAAGCGTTTTTTTTATATTCGTTAAAAAAAAGGTACTTATTTAGTATAAGACTTTATTATTTCTCTTTTTATTTCTAATGATTTTATTTTTGATTTACCCATTGTTTTATATTCTTCTTCAGACATTTCTTTACCATTTACAATGTAGGTGGATTTTATTTTTTCTTGATAATTAAAATCGTCTTTATTCAATTCATCTTCATTTGGATTGTTTTTATCTGAAAAGAACATACTAAAAGCATCATTGTCTTTATCATTAAAATCAATATTAAAATTACTAAGCAGTTTACTTTGTTCTTCCATCATTTTTCTAAGCGCATCCATCGATTGAAATTGATTTTGAAATAGGGCATGATTTTGTTGCATCATTCTAGCAATTTCATCATTTGGATTTTGAATATTTCCAAATACATGTATTCCTTTGTTATGGATACTTACAAAATCTCCATCAATATCAATATAAATAGAATCAATTCCCAAATTACTATTTGCACTATAACTAGATGTAGCACCGTTTTTTGTGACATTAATTTTGATAGCGGTAATTTCATTGTTTTCGTTTCTAATAATATCTTTAAATCCTACCACAACACCCTGTTTTTTAAGAGATTTCATGATTTTATCAAACTCATCATCATTGGTATCTTTATCTATTACAATGTTGATTTTATCGTCTAATATTGCCTTTTTAGAAAGCTCTTTAGTTGGTTTTTTAAAGGTGTTTGCAATGGTATTTACTGTAAAAAATAAAAGTACGATTGCAGGAATAATATAAAAATATTTTAAGTTGTTTTTAAATTGTTTTTTCATGTCTATTCGGTTTTAAATGTTATACTTCTGTTTTTGATAACAAATTTACAACCTAATAGACTTCATTGTCAATAGTCTTTTTAATTATTAACATTTTTTTAATATCAATAGCACTAAAATGTTAAAAAAAAGATGATTTTCTTAAGATAGTTATGCAACTAAATTCAAATGTTTCTGTTTTAATTCTTTTACTAAATCTTTTAATTGTTTTTTTAATCCTTGTAGTGAAGATGTGTTATTATTATTTTCCTTTATACTTTTATTTTTATTTGGGAATAACACTCTATCCATTTGTTCTTCTATTTCTTTTAATGGATTTTCTAAATCATTATCGTTCATAACAGTTGTTTTATAATTACTCTGCAAATTAAAGAATGATTACCATCATTATTACAAGGTATATTCCTCAAATGTAATCAGGAGTTTTCCCCCCAGGGCAAACGCATTAAAAAAAGTAATTTATTAATTTAATAACACCTCTTATAAATCACTAAATAATAGTTAATTATATTTGTTTTTTAAATATTATTTTTGTATATTACGTTGTTAATCAATACAATATACGAAATGAAAACGACAAATAAATTAAAGACTATTTTCGG
>Ga0256840_1003434_pt1 | contig 12786 bp, 8 predicted proteins | sample 355202metaG_FD_185969 | JGI IMG/M metagenome (GOLD analysis project Ga0256840, IMG submission 185969) | Hydrothermal vent microbial communities from Mid Atlantic Ridge, Atlantic Ocean - 355-202 | ecosystem: Environmental > Aquatic > Marine > Hydrothermal vents | place: Atlantic Ocean: Mid...
GGAAAATTTATTGGCCGTAGCGGATAATGTCTTAGATCCTTTAGGACTGAATATTGGTGATGTCAGTAACAGTCAGTCAGCGGCTGATGCACAAGATGTTAGTCGAGGAACGTTTGGTGAAATGCAAGCGCGTTTTGATGGCAAGGCAGGCGCTTTTGCCTATTTATTATTTATTTTGTTATATGCGCCTTGTGTTGCGGCAACAGCGGCCATTCAACGAGAAACGGGGACTAAGTGGGCGATATTTGTTGTTGCATGGACGACCGGAATTGCTTATATGACGGCAACAATTTTTTATCAATTAGCGACTTTTAATCAACATAAAGAATCATCAGTTTTTTGGGTTGTTGGTTTATTAAGTGTTTTTGCCGCCGTTATTTTTTCTTTCTGGTTAACCGCTAGGGTGCAGCTAAAAAAGGAGCTTGTATGATTTTATCGGAATTACGAGATTACCTAAAACAGCAACATCGCTTGTCATTATTGGACATGGCGAACCATTTTGATACCAATGCTGACGCTTTGCGCGGCATGTTAAGTAAATGGGTCAGTAAAGGTAAAGTGAAACGTATCGATATGGGGGCAAGCTGTGGTACGAGCTGCTGTAAGTGTGATCCAGCCATGACGGAGATTTATGAGTGGTTGGATAACACTTAGGAATCAGAATTCAATAATATCTGAAAGGTTCTCCCCTAAAAAATATCAAAATACCCCGTCATTCCTGCATGCTTTTAGCAGGAATCTATATCAATAAATAGATTCCCGATTAAACACTTCGGGAATGACGATATTTTTATGAGGGTCTGTGAGCAGTTACACCTAAAGTTTCGGAGCTTATTGAATATGCACTCCTTAGCTCACTGCCATTAAGTTAAGGAATTAGCTCATTGGGGCGCAGTGCTTTAGCCTGCTTTCATAGCTGAAAATAGCAGGCTAAAGCACTGCCCTCCATATTCTATTGCTCTTAATTTAATGACAGTGACTCCTTAGCTAGTATATATTCTAAATAAATATATACTCGCTGCAAATATTAAGGCAAGTTGATTAAACTATGAAAAAGCTTCCCATTGGTATTCAAACATTCGCCAAAATACGCGATCCTGAAGAAAATTATGTTTATATTGATAAAACAGATGTTATTAGCGAGTTAGTCAATAGCGGTAGCTATTATTTTCTAAGTCGTCCACGGCGCTTTGGGAAAAGTGTTTTATTAAGCACTTTAGCTGAGTTATTTTCTGCTAATAAAGCCTTATTTTCGGGTTTGTATATTGAGGATAAATGGGACTGGCAGAAAAGTTATCCTGTCATTCGAATTAGTTTTGGGAGTGGTCAATTTAATACTAAAGCTTTACTTGATGATGCTATTTTTGAGAACTTAAAAGCAAATTATGGAAAACTAAATTTGCATTATGATGCTAGTTTATCAATGCGTTCGAGCTTTATTAATCTCATTAAGCAATCTTCTCAGCAGTACCAAGAAAAAGTCGTTATCTTAATTGATGAGTACGATAAGCCTATCTTAGACCATATTACTGAGCCTGATCTAGCTCGCTTTAACCGTGATATATTAAAAGGTTTTTATTCCACTATCAAAGACTTGGACGAATGCATTAAGTTTGTCATGATTACTGGCGTGTCCAAATTTGCCAAAATGAATTTATTCAGCGGCTTAAATAATTTACAAGATATTTCTATTAACCAGAATTATGGCACGCTTTGCGGCTACACTCATGCGCAGGTAGCAGAGACCTTTGCTGAGCACTTGCAGGGTGTGGATATGGATAAGTTACAGCAGTGGTATAACGGCTACAATTATTTTGCTGACCCCATTTATAACCCCTTCGATATTTTATTGTTCATTGCTAATAACAAAGAATATAAAAATTATTGGTGGGGGACGGGGAACCCAAGCTTTTTAATTGATAAGTTAAAAGAGCAAAATTATTATTTGCCTGATGTACAAAATTTTGTTGCTGATGATATTGTCTTGGATACTTTTGATGTCGATAAAATCGATTTGGTTGCCTTACTTTGGCAGACGGGTTATCTAACCTTTGCCGATAAGTGGGAGGGTTTCAATGGCATGCAGTATCGGCTTAAAGTACCAAATAAAGAAGTCCAGCAATCTTTAAATACCTTGTTTATTGAATATTTAACCCATCAAGGTCCACAACTTAGGGTTAATCAACAGGTGCTTTATCAGAGTTTAGTGGATGCTAAATTTGATGATTTGAAAAGCGCTCTTAGTGCCTTGTTTGCTAGTATTCCTTATAATAATTATGCTAATAAAATCATTGCTAATTATGAGGGGTATTACGCCTCCGTAGTTTATACCTATTTAGCATCATTAGGTTTACCGATGGTAGCTGAAGATGTTACTAGTAAAGGCCGCATTGATTTAACATTGCACTTTCCCGATAAAATTTTTATTATTGAATTTAAAGTTGATCAAGCAGAAAAAGCGCTAGCACAAATTAAAGCAAAAAATTACCAAGAAAAATACCTAAATCAAGGTAAAACAATTTATCTGCTGGGTATCAATTTTTCTTCTGTAGAAAAAAATATTAGCGATTTTGAATGGCAAGCCGTTTAGTACTTAAAAAGCTTAACGAATCCCGTAAACTGAGCTAAGCTAACTCCCTATATATAGAATATACGGAGTTAGGTATGGCCGAACAACAATCCAGTATTTTAATTGCTACGCTTACAGAAGTAAGAGGCGACGGTATGCAGGCCCGTGTTATTGAGGCATACGCAACGGATACACCTTTGCTGACTATTGGTAATGAGCAAATGTTGGCGGCTAGTATTGGCTCTTATGTTGTTATACGCCAAGCGAGTGTTGCAGTTCTCGCGCTAGTCTTCAAAATGTGGCAAGAAGATCGGTTTGAGCAGGGAGAGCGCTTATCGGATCGATTTTTTTCTTTAATCCCTGTGGGTGAGTTAAAAGAAGATAAGACTTTTATTCGTGGTGTGCACCACTACCCAACGCCAGGCGCTAAAGTTTATGCTATTGGTCTTGCTGAAATTAATGCGATTTTTTCTCAATTTCGTGAATATGGTTTTTTTATTGGTCAGTTATCAGCGCACAAAGATTATCATCTAAGTTTAGATCCTCGTGCTTTGTTTGGTCGCCATTTTGCCATTATCGGGCAGTCAGGTTCGGGTAAATCTTGGGCTGTTACCAGTTTAATTCAACAGACAATTAAAGCTATGCCGAAAAGCAATATGATTTTGCTGGATTTGCATGGCGAATATTGCTGGCAAGATGATACAGGGAATATTCAATCTGCTTTTCCTTCCGAAGCCGTTAATTATGTCGAAGCAACTAAGTTAGAAATGCCTTATTGGATGATGACTTATGCTGAGCTAGTTGATTTGTTTATTGATCGTTCAGATAAGGGCGCTTCTATTCAAATGGCTTTTATGCGTGAAGTGCTACAGCAATTAAAACGTGAGTCAGCTAAACAATTAGGCTTAGGTGTTGTTTCCGTAGATACGCCGATTTATTTTTCTTTGGTAGAACTGTATCGGCAGTTTAAAAATGCCAATGAAGAGCGGAAAGATTTTGGTAAGGTAGAAGGCGCATTGTTTGGTCAGTTTGATGAGTTTTTAGTGCGCATGCAAAGCCGCTTCAATGATGTGCGTTATGATTTTTTACTTAAACCTAAAAAGCGTAATAAATCAGAAACTATGGCGGATTTATTGCGTGAATTTGTTGGCTTAGGTACGCATAAGGCCAATGTCACGGTGATTGATTTAAGCTCCATTCCCACCGATGTTAGACCTGCTGTATCGGCACAAGTAGGGCGTTTGGCTTATGAGTTCAATTATTGGAACCCTAGACGACGCGAATTTCCGATAACTTTAATTTGTGAAGAGGCACATGCCTATATTCCGCGAGAAAAGCATGGTCAATATGAAGGTACTAAACGTATGATGGAGCGCATTGCCAAGGAAGGCCGTAAATATGGGGTATCTATCGGTGTTGTTAGTCAGCGACCGACGGAATTATCGGAAACGATGCTTTCACAATGTAGTTCATTTATTTGTTTGCGTACAACGAACCCTGATGACCAAGCTTATATTAAGGGTTTAGTGCCTGAGGCTGAAGGAGATTTGACGGATATTTTGGCATCTTTAGGGCGGGGGGAAGCGTTAGTTTTAGGGGAGGCCGCACCTATGCCTACGCGAGTGCAAATTTACAAACCTAATCCTGAGCCTAAAAGTAATGATGTGGATTATTTTACCAGCTGGCGGGAAGGACCTGACGATCTTGATGTCGATGAAATTGTTAGGCTTTGGCGTACGCAGACGCGTAAATAGGCATTGGATAGTAATTTTTTTTCGTAGTGCTGCAATTGTTGACTATAGGAATCAAAATTCAATAATATCCGAAAGCATCGCCAGTCCTTGAAGGGCTGGCAATGCTTCATAAGCTAAAGTTATGGGCTTTATTGAATGTGCATTCCTACGCATCGGCACAATAGATTAGTAGACACCTCTCATACCCAAAAAATCATGGAGCGGTTTCCATGAGTTTCAGGCTCTACCAGAGACATTACGCCAGCTCAGCAATTAATTAGCTTGTCTCAGGCAATTCTTTTAGCTTAGAAAGCAAAGCTTCAGCCTGAAGCTTTTCAATAAAATCTGCTTGCTTAGCTCCAGCAGTTAATGACTGCTGTAGAGCATCAATTGCCTGAGGGATATGCCCTGCTTTGTGATTAGCAACACCCAAATGATATTTAAAAACTGCCACCTCAGGCATTCTAGCAACAACTCTAGTAAAAACATCTATAGAGTCTTTAACGTTACTATTATGCAATAACGCCCAGCCATAGGTATCTAAAAAATAAGGCTGATCTGATTTCTCAAAACGCTTGGCTAATATAACGGCTCGTTCGGTATTTTCTTTACTAGGATACTGATCTAGTAATAAAGAAACCAAATTATTAACAGCATAATCAATGTCAGGTCGCTTAATAAATAAAGACTCGTAAATTTTTAAAGCTTTATCATAATCCTTGTTTAACTCATAAGCAGATGATAGTAACAAACTCAATTGCACATTATCAGGAATATTTTCTAAGCCTTTTTTATAACTCTCAAAAACGTTTAAAGTGTCTTTTTTAGCTTCATAGATACCGCCCATAAGCACATAAAAATTTGGGACTTTAGGCCACTGCTCAGTCCCTTTATTCAAAACATTTAACGCCTTATCCCAGTCCTTGTTAAAATTATATAACTGAGCTTTTAATAATAGAGGGTACGGGGTATCAGGGTTTTTTAGCATAAACTCATCCAGATAAACAAACATTTTATCTCTCTGTTTTAATGTCTCGTAACACGTCATCATACTTTGCAGTGCATCCGATAACCCCGGCGTGATTAATAAAGCTTGCTTATATTTCTCTATAGCATTTGAATATAAACCCTGGCCTTGCGAAATCTTACCACTCAGATAGAACGAAAAACCCTTACCTTTAGGCTGAGTTGCTATTAAATCAGCCACTGTTTGGGTGCCCAACCAGTCTTTCTTTAATAAACGCACCTGAGCAAGTGCTTGTAAAGCACCCGCATGATTTGGATTAATAGCCAAAGCCTGTTGCAAAACCTCATCAGCTCTACCAATGTCCTCACTTTTGACCATACGCGAAACGACGGGCATTACTGCAGAAAAATTTCCTGGATTTAAATTCAGTGCCTTACGGAAATTTTCCTCGGCTAATTCAGGCGAATTTTTCTTGACATAAGCCTGACCTAACAAAACCATAGCTTCGTCCGATTTAGGATAGTCTCTTAATATCTCGCGTAATGCAATAATTGCCTCATCATTCTGGCCATTAATCAAACTAATACGCGTTTTTAATAGCAAGGCATCATAATGCCGAGCATCCATAGCCAAAACTTCTTCAACCAGCGTTGCAGCCGCACTAATATCTTGTGCTTGCAAAGCCAGTTTAGCTAATAAGGTTTTTGCCGCCAAACCTTCCTTTTCTTTCCCCTTATGCTCAACAATCCAGTTAAGTGATTGTTTTGCTTGATTGAATTGTTTCTGTTGTATGTGCAAATTAGCAAGCCTAAAATACAAGTATGGTTCATTAGGATTGGTTTGAATAAACTTGTTTAATGTTGCTTCTGCCTGAGGCTTATCTTTTTGCTCAAGGTAATCAATCAAGGCCAATTTAGGTGTTAATTCACCAGCATTCTGCTCAACCACTGCCTGAAGCAAAGCCAAGGCCTCCTGATCGCGTTGCTCAGAAACATAATACTTAGCCAATGCATAAGAAAATTCAGGTTTATCAGGAAAGCGTTTTACCAAATCTTGATGATCTTGCTCAACCGCCTGCTTATTCCTACTTACTGTATGTATCTGCAATTTAAGTAAATTTAGTGACAGCTCATTGGGTTGCGATATTAACGCCTGATTGATCACAGACTCAGCAGCGCCGTAATCCTTTTGCGTTATATACACAACAGTCTTCAAACTAATGGAATCCAAGTGTGCCGGGTTAATTGCCAAAGCTTTTTCAGCAGCTGCCAAAGCTGCTGCATTATCCCCTTGCTTTAATAAAATAGCCCCATTCAAAGCGATCGCATCCGGGTTATCAGCAGTGCTAGCAAGCACCAGATCAACTTGAGCCTTTGAATTTTCAGTCTCTCCCGACAGTAGGTACAGTTTAGCTAGCTTTAATCGAGCTTCATTTTGTACCGGATCAAGTTTAATTACCTGATTCAGATTGCTAAACATCCCTTTCCAGTTTTTATCCTTCTCATCAATTAAAGCCAGATGATAATAGGCATCCGCCAACTTATTATCAATTTGCAATGCATTTTTAAACTCTACCTTCGCCTTTGAATAGTTTTGCTGCGCATAAAAAGATTTTCCACTTTGCAGGTATTCTGCCGTCTTCTCAGCTGGATCGCTACAGGCTTGCAAAATTAAAGCATAAGCCAGTAAGTACATAATATTTTTTTTCATAAAAATCCTTAATTAATCAGGTTTATTGGGGGATATATTCGGGTAAAACAGGCAACAACTGCTGAGCAAAGCTAGCTAGGCGTTTATCTGCCTCTTTAATATTTTCCGTCGGACTCACTGGTGTCGTAATACGCACTAAAGCACCATCAGTACGATTCAGTAATATGGCATCTTTAAACAGATACCATTTCATAAAATATTCATTAGCAATTAAACGTCCTCGCTGTTGAAACCAATAATAAACCAATTGCTCACTTCTACCTTTTTTAACCACAATTCTGTTAACAGGCAGACCACTTACCTCAATGCGGTTAATATCAGAAATCTGCCAGCCGCCTCCAGGAATACATACCCGCGGTGAATGCGGAGATATCCCTTTGCGTTGCGACTGATAATACGCCACATAGAAATTAACAGGTAAAGAATGAGCTTTAGCATAATTTGCCAAGATATAATCAGATAAACCTAAGGCATCAATCACTTGAGTTTCCATTGCGTCTTGGCTACCTGTCCAGCCAGCCAGATGCATCGGAAATTCCGGAAAGGTTTTCCGTGCAGGAATAATTTCTTCGCGCGTATCCACTGATTCTGTAATCAAAACTGAAATCATTAACAGCGCAATAATCGCAATAAAAGGGTAGGAGATTTTTCGGCTATGCAATTCACCTTGCTGTATTGCAACTGGCGGCACCAGGCCAAATACCTCGAATAAGGGCCTAGAATCGTCCCTACCTATTTTAGTCAAGATATACATTTCTAGAAATAATAGCACCATACAGGCCATAAAAATAATCCAGCCTTCAAAGTCATGCAGAAACCCTTCCGCCATTGCGATGCCCCAGTTATCTACAAGAACACCAATCACCCCAATACGAAAGCTATTCATCATCAGTGTAATAGGGATAGTTGATAAAAAAACCACCGCCCTTTTCCAGAAAACCGTGTCAAATAAATAGGCACAAATAAATCCCAGCCCCATCAAGGGAAATAAATAGCGCAAGCCACTACACGCCTCAACTACCTGTAACTGATAATCGCCTAGGTCTATCACATTCCCTTCCAAAAATACGGGAATACTGCACCAACGTATAAAGGCTACGCCCAGCTTCGATGATAGTAATTGCAAATTAGCTGATAAACTCGCCTCTAGAAAATAAGGAATAGGAATGGCAAAAACCAGAAGCAATAACGGAATAACAACGGGTTTAACAGCCGGCCAGCCCATAATGGAGAGTGCCATACCCAGCAAAACGGCAATAAAGGAGTAATGTATAAGAACAAAAAGCGCACTGACTTCGCCAATTAAAAAAATCAGCAATGCCGGTAATACTATTATAAAACCTAGCCAAGAAGGCGAAAACTGAGTTTGTATAATCTCATTCTTCTTTAACCAGATAAAATACATTGTCAAAAAGGGCAGCATATAGCCATGGCTATATTCTTCCTGCCTATCCCAGCGTACGACCAAATTACTTAACCCGCCCCAATAAGCATACAAAAGTAATGCTGTAGCGACAAAGATCAACAGCCAGTACTGCCAACTTATTTTCCAAATAACTGTTTTATTCATAAATAGCTCTATTATTGTCTTTTATACAATATATTCGCTTAGGGGAGGGGCTACCAACTTAAGAACGGAACATTACACTGTTGTGGCGGACTTTAGTCCGCTTTTATAGCGAAATCATAGCACACTAAGGATTAATAATATCCGTAGCACTGCCTGTCCTTAAAGGACTGGCAGTGCTACATACCCTTAGTAGTGTGCATAACCCCCCCCCGATTTCTAGCTTGTCTTTTTACTCCAGCTGAAGCAAAAATTCTGCGTAATAATTTCAGGGTGTTATTTTATGCGCACACCTAAGTTTCGGATGTTTATTAAACGAGCACCCCTTGGCTTGCATTAATTTGTCAAGCAGATATATATAGCCCATTAGTTTTTCATTATAGCAAAGTGCAATATTTAATAATATTTAAAGGGTTCATAAAAAATTGGCTAGCCCTTATAAAACAGTGCAGACGTGTGAATTTTGAGGAATTATTCGGACACCCTAACATTTGGTAATGCCGGTACCGGCAACCTTGACTGTTGCGGCAAATAAATACACGGCGACTGATTTCTTTTACGACAGGCTTCAATGACGCTGATCAAAATAGCAAACACGCGCGTACAATAGTAAATACCACGCAAAGCAACCCAATGGCACAGCGCTCGCTCCGCCTCATTATTTGTTAAGAGCGAGGCGATTGATTCAGAACTTGAAATTGAACGGATCAACTTAACTTTAAGACAGCATGTGCTTTTTTACAAAGAAAAACGCTAGGCTACTGTAAAAAGAAAGCCAATTTTACAGAATCTATACGGATTAACTATTATAATTATCGACATGTCCATAAGAGTTTACGGTTGCCGCTGACAAATCAATCGGCACTGAAATTCCACAACAATGGATATATTGAACACTTGCTATGGCAATGAGATTGACTCAAGAATCACTGCTTTGGAAATTATTATTTGTAGTGCCAATCATTCTGGTGACTCATAGAGAAGAATCAATCTGCATTGATTTATAGTAGCAACTCCCAAGTTAGGAGCATCAATTTTAATTCCCGTTTGTGTGACTTTTTATGGAAATTAGAAATTACTTAATAATTTAAAATCTCAGAAACGTGCATTTAAACCATACTCAAGCATAATTCGTTGAATTTATTTAAATTGAGAGTTGCTGGATTTATAGGGACTATCACTGTGTGTGATTCCATTAAAATTCTGCATCCGCTCGGTAAGCTTTGCCCACATGTTTAAATGCATTGATTTTCCTATCTTTTTTCCATTTCCATTGCTATTTACTAGCCATAAGCTTGATGCATTAAAACTAAACAGCGGTAATAAATCTGTACGCTCAATTCTGGGCTTAATTTCGGCAATTAAATTATCTAATACTACTGGTTCAGCGGCTGGATTAGAAAAATAGCTTAATACCATATGTGCTTGATTCAAATTCAGTGCAGTAACATAGGTTAAGCGCAATTTTTCATCCGAGACCTTCAGTTGCTTTAAGGTAAGGTATTTTGCAATAGAATAATCTTCACAATCTCCAGCGCCTTTTATTAATAACTCCATTGGATCTGCCCAATAATCCTGGATATTCCATAAATGACTGTCATTAGAAAATTTGAGTAGGTGATTAAAAAAATCATTCACTTGTATTAATTTTTCTTGTTCAGGCAAGTATTTTGCTGTAAGCATAAGACGGTTCCATTGTTCTAGGCGGGCTGCTACTTCAGGGTTGTATTTATGATGATTTTTCCATAATTCAGTCTCACTTTTAACTTGTGGAGCTAGACTAAAAATAATCAAAAATATTCCTGCGCACACGCACGTTTGTATCTGTAACATTAATTGACACTCTCAGTTACAAAGTCTATGTCGTCATTACGTGCGCCTACCAGAGCCCTGGTATTATGCGCTTTGAATACTTTAATGGTATTGATAAGCGCTTTTAAACACCTAATCCTCGGTAACTGTTCGCAGACCCTCATAAAAATATCGTCATTCCCGAAGTCTACCCAGTTAAGCTTGAGCACAAGCTTTATCGGGAATTTGTGCTGAATATAGATCCCTGCTAACAGCATGCAAGAGTGAGGGGGTATCTTGATATTTTCTAGGAGGATCAGAATAGTTACGATCCTCAGATATATTGATTGTTGCATAAGTTCCTGTGCGATTCGTTCTAAATGTTAGGGTAATACCCATTTTACTAATTTTGATCTTAAATAAAAACTAAACCTCTAGCGCAGTCATATATTGCTTACGGCTCACAAAGCGCGAAACAAAACACGGGAAAATAGGTCCCACGCATATTTTATATTTCACAAGCTATTAGCAAGCTTTATGACGACCTACAAAGAGGTTAATTTGCTGTTGAAGATTTTATGTAATTAGGCAAAATAGGGCGGGGGATAAAAATGAAATCATGGTATTAAAATTATAAAAATTGTGTAGATATCTATGTTAGAAGGGACAGCGCTGCAATATTTCTGGTTGTGCTAAGACTTTGCCCAGTCTACGATTTGCCTAACTTTTATAAATTCGCATATGTATTGGAGCTGGTAATATATGATGACTACTGATAGTAGAATTAAGCAGTTTTCATGCCAGTTATGGGGTTTCATGAAAAAAGGCTACTGAAAGCGCGTTAAAAACTTAAGAGATTATTTAAAAGGATAAATATAAGTTATTGAATTTATTTAATTTAGAATTTCTGTCATACAGGCTACATTAGAATATAAACTTTTGGGTATGGTTAAGTCCGCATTCCTAGGTTTTTACCAAGGCTTATTATTTAACAATAAAACATAAAAAACTGAATAAGCGACAGGGTTGTCTCCTATGCCCGAAAGAATGAATAATGCAAAGGGTGTTTAGGCGGTTTTAATGCTTAGGTAAAATGAGTGTTTTATATAGTAAATTGATATACAAAGGAAAATTTATTACATATAAATACATAATTGTCTTTTTACTTGTTGCTATTGTACGACAATATTTTTTAACGAAAATAAAGTAAACCGGGAGGTTGCTACTTAGTACTGTATCCATCGGTAGGTGTCGTTAACTAGCGGCATTATGTAGTGAGCTAATTACTTGGGAAGTTCTGGTCAGATAAAAAAAGACCATTTGAGACCGGGTGGCTATCAACACAAAGTTGGTGCGCTGTGGTGTCAATTATATAAATTTAAGGAATACAGGCTTAAATAATATCCGAAAGTTTACTTTATAATATAGCATGCATGGAGTTTACGGAATACAGGAAGTGCAGTATATTCAAGGTCCCGTATTCCGCAAGCTTCTTGGCTTTGTTGAAATCCTTCCTATGGAGTTAAAATTCAATAACACCTGAAAAGCACTGCTAGTCCTTTAGCTTCATAATCTAAAGTTTCGGGATTTATTTAATGTGTACTGCTAAGTAGAATTAGAGAGTGATAGCAGCAAAGGCTACTTTTTGCAATATTCGCCAAAGTGGAGTGTCAGTAAGTTTTATAGTGATAGGTTTTTATGGTATTTTCTAAATGAAGTGTCAATAAATTTTACAATTAAGCACGGGCTTTAAGATAAAATAGAACAAAAACAAAGGGTTGTTTGTTTGGCATGTTAACTGCTTAATGGTATTTAACTATAAAAAAATATACAAGTGCTTGCGACTTGTTTTTTATATAGTTAAGATATTGTGAGCTTGATCACGTTTTTAGTGTGAGAGTTTTTTGAGAAAGGTTAGATTTAATCAATTCTGAATGATTGAATGTTGACCTGTTTAATCCGCCAAACCTATTGTGAAGTAGGGACGGAAAGCTTCAGGTCTTTAATTGTAAAGTCAGCTGGGTTGCAAAATATATATAATATAATTGGTGATTCAAAATGAAAAAAATGTTTTTAGGTTTGGTTTTTGTGTTATTTGCGGTTCAGGTGCATGCTGCATCACTGTTAACACCCTCGGTTATTGTAGATTCATCTACTAGTGGTACTGCATATGCTTTTGGTAATTCACTAAATTCTGGTGCCTTTGCTGAGAATGCGACCGTTGCTGATACATGGGGGCTACAGTCTAGCACTTTAACTAGTGTGCTTACGGTGAGTTCATTTAATCCAGTAGCCCTTTATAGAGTTAGAGTTGAAAATGATGCGAACGTTGAAATCGCCACTGCAGATTTTTCAGGGGGGGGGCTTAATAGTCTTTCTTTTACATTTACCGATACAAATGTAGTATATCGGATTTTTGTTAATAGTATTAATAGTACTGGCGCGTTAG
>Ga0256840_1003435_pt1 | contig 12782 bp, 10 predicted proteins | sample 355202metaG_FD_185969 | JGI IMG/M metagenome (GOLD analysis project Ga0256840, IMG submission 185969) | Hydrothermal vent microbial communities from Mid Atlantic Ridge, Atlantic Ocean - 355-202 | ecosystem: Environmental > Aquatic > Marine > Hydrothermal vents | place: Atlantic Ocean: Mid...
TCACGAAGGAGCTCTTTGTTGTTGATATCTGCTTGGGCGAAATTTAGAGAGAGAAGTTCTGTGCGCTCTTTGAATTCTTCAACAGCTCTCAGGAGTGTTTTATGCGAGATTGTCTCAAACTTTAGGGGTCGACTTTAGGGGTCGGGTTATAACTATAACTAGACTTTAGGGGTCGGGTTATAACTATAACTATTTTAATTCGCTCACATGCTCTGCGTGGGAGTGTAAGAGTATAGGAGTTGATAGCTTTACAGGTGTATGCATTCCCATCGAGGACGATGGGAGCGAGCTAAGTGGATATTCATCGCCCCTATTTTTAGGCGATTAAACCGCTTTTAGCGATTCCTATCTTGAGTTAGTGAGGTTTTAATACTCTAAGGACGCCTATTTGAGCGATGCAGTTTTTTAAAACAGCTTTGACAGATAGCAAACTTAGAGTTGAGCGGTAAAGGTTTTGAGCACTCTCTGCAACGCGGTATAAAATGGCTCTCTTTGAGAGAGTTTTCTATAAAACGGTTTAATGCAGTTCGTGTTTGCCGTGCTTTTTCAATATCTAAAAAGAAATCTTCAAATCGGTAACTCAACCATAAATAAAGAGAAACTTCTTTGACTCTATCTTCTGCATGTAAGAGTTCGTCCATACTTTCGGCAAAATCACCTAATCTGTTAGGAGCTAAAAAATTGATAATCTCATTTTTCTCTAAAAGCATTACATAACGCTCATATGCCTCCATAATATAAGGCGAGCGCGTTGTGAGTGGCGCGGTTGCGAGATGAAATTTTGTAGCAAGGTCTAACTCATGCCTATCAACAATCTCGGCAGCCTCTAGCATCCCCTCAAGATTTGTAGCACGAAAAGGACCGTCAAACTTCATGTTTTTGACAAAAAATTGCAAAATTTCTGTAAGTGAACTTTCCTCAAGGATGCCTCCAACAAGTTTAATGTGCTCTAAATTTGCCATCACACTAAAAGGGATGTCTATATGATGTGCGGGTTTATCATAATGCTTATGAATAATTTTAAGCACATCTTTTTGCAAGGCGCCAACATACCCTGCTTCACTCATCCCATAACGCCCCGCACGACCTGATATCTGCTGAATTTCTGACGGAGTAAGCTCTCGTTGTGTTTCACCATCAAACTTATCAGCCTTGGAAAAGAGTATTGTCTGGATGGGAAGATTGAGACCCATAGCGATAGCATCTGTGGCGACTAAGATATTCGTCTCACCTTCACGAAAACGTCGCGCCTCTTCTCGCCTGACTTCTGGGGAGAGATTGCCATAAACAACACTTACTTTATGGGTGCGTGAGAGTTGCTGTTTGAGTCTAAGAACATTTTTACGCGAAAAAGCGATAATGGCAGTTTTTGCCTCTATGTCAGCGATAGGTGTAGCATGATGCATCAGATGAAGAGGATTTTTACGCTCAAAATCTATAATCTCAAGATCTTCTCCTAGATACTCCGCGAGAGCGATAATAGCCTCTTTCACATTAGGCGAACCAGTCATGATAATCTTTTTTGCAGGTGCTCCGATAATGGCATTTGCCCATGCCCAACCACGATCTCTATCATCAATCATCTGCACCTCATCTATCACACAGACATCAACATCAATCTCGAAACTAAGCATCTCGATAGTAGAGCTAATATGCGAAGCCTCATCATTGATAATCTGCTCTTCACCCGTAATCAGCGAAGCATCCAAACCCTCTTTTTTTAAATCTTCATAGCCCTCTAATGCCAAAAGACGCAGAGGCGCAAGATAATAACCCGTATCAGCTTTTTTCAGTGCTTGCATAGCCTGGTAGGTTTTTCCGCTGTTTGTCGGACCAATATGTAAGATAAGTTTGCGCCGCATCTCTCGTGCGAGAGGAAAGAGATTTTTAAAATCACGAATCGTTCTTGCTAACAGCTCCTGTTTTTGGCGTTTATGCAGAAGTGTTTGAATCTTTTTACTAAAGCCATATAAAACTTTTCGTTTCATTTTAGGAGAGATAGATAAATTACGGTGAATAAGAGGGAGTAACTCTTCATACACGCTTGCATAAATGACTTCATCACTCAGTTGCAAGAGACGCGCTGTACTCTTACAAGTAAGGATTATATCATCTAATTCAGAGTAAAAATGTTTACTATTTTCTTGAGCTTCTCTCTCTAGCACCTCTTTTAAGTGAAGCTCTTTCTCTTCCCAAAGGTTTTGTAAAAAAGTTTTTTTGTCTATAGAGAGTGTGAGCGAATAAGAGATACTTTTTTCACTTAATGGCAGCTGTTCTTCTTGTGCAACATATAAAAATATTTCATGATCGCTTTGGGTGAGCATCTCAAGAGCAATATGATTTTTTATCACTTCATTCAAAAGGGCATTGCTAAGTTCTGGATAAGGATTTTGTGAAAAAGGAGGAAGCTGTTTTAAGGCACTCACAATCTGTTTGGCAGAGAGATAACGGTGTTCGTACTCTGTTATAGCTGATAGAAAGTTTTTGATAGCCTTTTTTTTGAGGGCTACTTCCTCCTGTTTGAGCTCTGCTATAAGAACAATTATACTCTCTTCGTCGCTATCAAAAAGATAATCATACGAAAATCTTCGTGTTTTAAGTGTGTGAATCTTTTTAAAACTTGTATCAAAGAGTTTGTACTCAAAAGAGGCGTTAAACTCAAAACGATCTTCTATATCAAAGATACCCTCTAGCGACCGCTCAAGAGCAAACTTTTTCTTCTCAAAACGAAAATGTTTGAGAGAAGATTCCATCTTTGAGAGAGTGATTTTTTTACTGCGTATGCCTATAAAAGCGTTATAAAGATGCGCCTCTTCTTCTTTAGAGACGTGAAGCTCTTTGATAAGCTCATAAATCAGCTCATCTCGTTGTATAGAAGGTTTCTTTACATGTAAGGATGGATAAATCTTATTTTCAGCCTTAAAAAAACTGATAATATGGGAGCGTATACCCATATCTCCTTCAGACCACAGTCGTCTAAAGAGCCTTATTAGCTGGGGCTTATCAAGTGAGTCGGGAATAACACCGAGTGTTTGAGTGAGTGCGATAAGCGTAGCCGAATTGACACGCTCAATTCCCTCATCAAAACCATCACCATCAAAGTAGTGTCGTATTTTTTGGTTAATTTTCGATTGCTTTTTTTTAGACATACGAAATAGTATCAAAATATACACAAAAAGTATCAATCTAAAATGATATAATCGTGAAAAATTTATAGGAGACAGTTATATGGACTCTAATGTCACTGAAGTTGTAGCGGATGTTTTAAAGGTAGATGAGGTGATTGAAGTAAGTCAAAACCTTGGAAAATATAGTGAAATGGCAATGAATTTAGCCCTTGAGTATGGTGTGAAAATACTTGCAGCTATGGCTATTTTTGTAATTGGAAAGATAATTGTCAAATCGATTACAAAAGTAGTTTCGCGCATGATGGAGAAAGCTAATGTTGATGCAACATTAACTTCATTTGTTGCAAGTACTATTAATATGCTATTGATGATTGTTGTTATCTTAGCCGCAGTAGGTCAATTAGGTGTACAGACTACATCATTTGTAGCTATTTTAGGAGCTGCTGGTTTAGCTATCGGTTTAGCACTTCAAGGAACACTTGCAAATGTTGGTGCGGCAGTCTTGATTATCATCTTCCGACCTTTTAAGATTGGTGATTTTATTGAAGCTGGTGGTGCTGTGGGAACTGTTGATGAAATTAATATGTTTGCAACAACTATTAGCCCTTTAGATAACCGTCTTGTTATTGTGCCTAACGCTGCAATTATTGGTGGGAATATCACTAACTATTCAACTAAAGAAGACCGTCGTGTTGATTTGACTTTTGGTATTGGATATGATGATGATTTACGTCTTGCTAAGAAGGTTTTATTAGAAATTATTGAAGCTGATCCTCGTATTTTAAAAGATCCTGAGCCTTTTGTTGCAGTATCTGAACTTGCTGATAGTAGTGTGAACTTTATTACTCGTTCTTGGGTGAAGAGTGATGACTATTGGGATGTTCATTTTGATATGATAGAGACCGTAAAACTAACCTTTGATGAGCGTGGAATTTCGATTCCTTATCCTCAAATGGATGTTCACTCTAAAACTGAGTAGCTTGTATGCAATTTCCTGATGAGTGGACACAAGAAGAGTATCTCAAAGCAAAAAAAACACTTGATAAATCAGGTGTGCAAGTTGTCTTAGTTGATACTATTCTCTCTCCTCTTGGAAAAGAAGATGTAGTGACTTATAATCCTTATGAACTTAAAAAGTATCCAGAGGGTTCAGTTTTTGTTTTTTATTGCGATAGTGGTAAGGCTACAAAAGAACATCTTAACAAATATAGAGAAAAGCTTCCTGAACACCACTGTGTCTCTTTGCGTGGGGGACGAGGGTATTGGCGACACAATATGATGCTTTTAGATGATTAATCTTGCAAGTCTGGAAGAGGCTATAGAGAACTTCATCGAGTGTTTAGAGCAAGAGCGTTTTTATAATGCACATGAGGCTTTGGAAGCTTTATGGTTTCCTTTGCGAAATAATCCTGACAATGAAGTGAACTTATTGCGTGGATATATCAACGCTTCTGTAAGTTTTGAGTTGTATAAAAAAGGGCGCGTTTCGTCTTCGCAAAAAGTTTGGAAAAACTTTGAAAAATATCAACACTTGGTCGATATGATCTCGTTAGAGCATAAGGTGCATTATAAAAATGCAGAAATTTATATATTAAAAATAAGGAAAAACTTTGAAAAAAATAGTACTACTATCACTAGTGACAACCTTGATCTTAAGTGCAACAGATGATGTGAAGAAAAATGAGTTTAAAACACATACAGAACTAAGTTTTGTGCAGACGCAAGGAAACACAAGAACAGATGCCTTCTCTTTGGATTTTGCTGGAGATAAATCTTGGGATAAAAATTCTATAAAACTAGATGTAGATGTTTTATATGGTACAGATAGCGGTATTGAGACAAAAAATAAGATTATTGGTGAACTAAACTATGGTTATCAGTTTGCAGATTATTTTGCAATCAACTACCTCATTGGGTATAAAAATAATAAGTTTTCTGGTTTTGAATATCAGTTTTATACAGGGCCTGGTATTAAGTATATAGTGTTGGATTCCGCCACACATAAGCTTAATTTTCAAGGAAATATTCTCTATAATATTGATGAAACTATGAATAAATATTATGACACAAATGGGGATGAGATTAAATATCCATATGTTGATGGAACTACAGGTTCAACTGTAGCAAAAGGCAAGTCAGAAAACTATAATGGTTATAGTTTAAAGACAGATTATGCTTGGAAAATTATGGAAAATTTAAACTTTATTCAAGAGCTGAGCTACAGAAGTGATTTTGACAACTCTGATAATTATTTTGCTTTTTCTAAAACAGGATTTGCAGCAAAAATTAGCAATATGTTCTCTATGGGTGTGAGTTACAAAATCGATTATACCAATCTTGCTCCTGCAGATAAAGAGTACTCAGACCGTACTTTTATGACGTCATTGATTATTGATTATTGATTTTTCATGCTTTGAGGCTTTTAAAAAAGCTCCAAAGCTTATAAAAGAGACAAAAGCAGCAAAAAGAAATAAAAACTCTGGAATATATTCATAAATGTACCCCGAAGATATCGCTCCGACAAACCCCCCAAGACCATAGGCGATGCCAAAAAAGAACTGTTGTGCTAATTTACGATGTGAATAAAGTGTAAATAAATAACTTATTGCGGCAGTGTGAAAGAGTGCAAAACTGAGGGCATGAAGACTTTGTGACATAAAAAGAATTGTTAAATTTTCTGGAAAAAGATAGACTAAGAGCCAACGAAATGCTGTTATGATAGCAGTAGCTTGTATTACATGTAAGAGATTTCTTCTGAGAAGCGGTCCTTGAAAATAAAACATCAAAACTTCTATAATAACTCCAAACGACCAAAGATAGATTGTCATATCAAGAGAGATGCCGTGATCGGTTTCATAAATAGTAAAAAAATTATAAAAAGGTCCAAAACTAACCTGCATTAGTAAAAATCCAATCCATAGCCATGGGTGTAAAAAGATATGTAATGTAGTGTCTTTTTTGGGACTTGTATTGTAATGGCGTTCTTTATAGGCAATAATAAATCCAAAAATGGCACTAAAGACAACAGTGCCAATCAGGTAAAAAATAGCTATTTCAGGAGATGTGAGCGTTTTTACTAAGGCGAGGGCAACCAAGATAAAACCGATAGAGCCAAAAAGACGGATTTTTCCATAACGCTCTTTGCCTATTTGCTCTAGGGCAATGACTTCGATATAGGGAAGCACTAGGCTGAGTCCTACGCCTAAGCCTATATTGGCAAATAAAAGTCCCCAAAAAGAGTGTAAGGCTAGATAGAAAGAGCAGACACTCAAAAAAAGCAAAAGAAGTGCTGCATTAAAAATTCCACGCCCCAACTGCAAACCTCTTAAAAAAAGGAAAGGGATGATAAAACGCACCAAAGGAGCGCTCGCAAAGATGATTCCAATATCTGAGGGAGGAAATCCCACCATACTGAGAACTTTAGGAATAAAGATAATATGAATGGCGATAATCGAGAAATAGAAGAAGTAAAAAGAGCTAAAAAGAAATGCCATAAACTTATCCTTCTATCACATTTTAGTGATTTACTTATGGTTAACTTGAAGTATATATACTTTCAGTAGCCGAATCAATTACAAGCCACATGATTGACGAAGTTATTCATACCCTCCTTTTTAAGATAAAAGCCCGTCCGAGCAATCCTCGGTACGGCACTCCTACTCAAACTTATTTTCCAGCTATTTTTTTAGCTTCACGCTTACGTAATGTTGCGTCAAGATAACGCTTACGAATACGGATATTTTTAGGTGTTACTTCAAGAAGTTCATCTTCTTCGATCCACTCTAAGGCTTTTTCTAGGTTCATATCACGAGGCGGCACAAGTTTAATCGCTTCATCAGCACCGCTTGAGCGAACATTTGACTGCTGTTTTCCTTTGATAGGATTGACATCAAGGTCATTTGAGCGTGAATGCTCTCCGATAACCATTCCTGGATATACTTTTGATTGAGGCTCGATAAACATAGAACCACGATCTTGTAAGTTGAAGATAGAGTACGCTAAAGCTGTACCGCCCTCCATAGAAATCAATGCACCATATTGACGAGACTCAACATTTCCAGAATAAGGACGGAACTCTAAAAATGAGTGATTCATAACACCCTCGCCCTTAGTGTCAGTTAAGAACATTCCACGAAAACCGATAAGACCTCGAGCTGGAATTTCAAACTCTATACGTTGGAAACCTTCGCCCATTGGAAGCATAGATTTCATCTCAGCCTTACGCTTACCAAGACGCTCAATAACAGTACCACCAAACTCTTCAGGCACATCAATAACCAAGTGCTCAAATGGCTCACATTTAACACCCTCTATCTCTTTAACGATGACCTCAGGACGACCGATACCAAATTCAAAATCTTCACGACGCATATTTTCAGCAAGAATAGTAATCTGCAACTCGCCACGACCTGAAACCTTGAATTTACCCTCACCAACAGTTTCAAAACGCATAGCAACATTAGTCTGCATCTCTGCTTCTAGGCGTGCAAGAAGTTTATTTGATGTCACATGCTTGCCTTCTGTTCCTGCAAGTGGAGAGTCATTTACAGAAAAAACAACCGTGAGTGTCGGCTCTTCAATATGCATTGGATCTAGCGGCATAGGATTAGCAGGATCAACAATAGAATCTCCTACATCGACAGTTTCTAAACCAGCGATAGCAACGATATCTCCTGCTTCTGCTCGGTCTATTTCCATACGATTAAGCCCAAGAAAACCGATAAGTTTAGAGACACGACCTTTGACTTGTTCACCGTTAGACTTGGCTAACATAATGTTATCGCCCTTAGAGATTACACCATTAAAAATACGAGAAATACCGATTTTACCTACATAATTATCATAATCAAGTGTGAAAACTTGCGCTTGCGTAGGGTTATCAGGACTTCCATCAGGGACAGGCACATCATTAAGAATAGATTCAAAAATACATTCAAAATTTCCATCTTCATCAGCCATATCCATCTTGGCGATACCATCGCGTGCGGCAGCGTAGATAATTGGGAAGTCAAGTTGATCTTCTGTTGCTTCCATGGCTACAAAAAGGTCAAAAACCTCATCTACAACACGCTCAGGGTCTGCTGAATCTTTATCTATTTTGTTGATAACAACAAGAGGTTTTTTCCCAAGTGCAAGCATCTTTTTTACAACAAATTTTGTTTGAGGCATAACACCCTCATACGCATCAACAAGGAGTAAAACACCATCAACCATCTTTAAAACACGCTCAACTTCACCACCAAAATCGGCGTGACCTGGAGTGTCAATGATATTAATTTTATGGTCTTTATAGCGAATAGCTGTATTTTTAGAGAGAATCGTGATACCACGCTCTTTTTCTAGGGCATTGCTATCCATAGCACGCTCATCATGCTGTTCGTGATCTCCAAAAGTTCCTGATTGTTGTAATAGACCATCAACTAATGTTGTTTTACCGTGGTCAACGTGTGCGATAACTGCAATATTTCGTATCTTTTGCAAAGGGCGTACCTTGTATCTCCAATGAAGCATAGGAGAAGAATTTTCGCGATTATATCTAAAAAGCTATTAAAAAAATGAATTTTGCAGATAAATTTTTATATTGAGTGTCTAAAATGTTACATGTAAGATAAATGGAATAGTTTTTGCTTTTTATAAATTACTAAAACTATTTAAAAGGAGCGGGTTATGATTGTTGTTAGTGCAAAAGAAGCAAAAGAGCCTTCTGGATTATCCCAGCTTTTATTAGGAAAACAAGATGCAGGTGATACAAAATTTGCAAATTTTTTAGAGGCTTTCAAGCTTAGCCGAAAGCTTCAAAACGAAGAATTTAACCTTGAAAATGCTTTAGAAAAAGTTGTAACTCCTAAAAATATTGAGACAAAATTGAGTAATTCTCATCTTGTAGTGCTTGAAACAAAGTCAGAAGAAAAGGCTACTGTAAATGTTAAAACACAAACAGTGTTCAAAGAGACAAGCCTCTTACAACTGCTTCAAGGTGAAGATATTGACCTAGTAAAAATCAGTCCCCTAGCTGAAGAAGATGAGAGTGATTTTTTGCATCCTAAAATGATAAATATTCTTGATGCTAAAGATATAAAGTTAGTCGTAAACTCTGCTAAAACCTATCTCAAAGAGCAGATTGATAGTATTGTTAAAGAGCAAAATATTGATGTGAAAAACATGCCACAGACACTCAAAGGTCTAAGTGAGATGGCGAAAAAGTTAGGTGTTAATTTAGAAAAAATAACACTTGAAACAGTTGTTCCTCCTAAGATTCAAGAGAAGATTGTATCCACTAAAGAGAGCATTCCTCTTTTGGATATGAAAAAGCAAGAATCAAATGTTTATGTAGCTTCTGCAAAGAGTGTGCTTATCCCTAAAGAACAGCAGGAGATTAAAAAGGAGAACCCTTTAAGAACAGCCTTACATGTAAAGAGTAGTGAAAATCAAAATATATCACCTAAGGTTCTTGCAGAAACATCTGAATCGATGCCTAAAATAGAGAAAGTGACAAAATCATCTCAGCAAACACTCACAGATCCACTCTCTTCGCTCTTGCATGGAGATGAAGCAGATAAAGATGATATGCAAGTTTCTGCAAAAACTAACACAACAGAAACAAAAACAACACAAAGTAGTTTTACAAATGTAGCTAATAGTGACTCTTTAGAGGTAAAAGTAAAAGAAGCCCAGCAGATGGTACGTCATTTTGCAAGCGATATGAAAGAGGCGGTAGAAAATTATAAACCACCCTTCACGCGTTTAAAAATGACCTTGAATCCTGCCAAATTGGGTGAGGTTGATGTGACATTGATTCAACGTGGTAGCAATGTACATATTAATGTGAGTTCAAACAATAATGCAGTTACGCTCTTAGCGCATAATGTCAACGAACTCAAGACGCAACTAGCCAATAATGGCGTGGTAAACACTTCCATGCAGTTTAGTACCTCTCATGGTGAACACCAACAACGCGAGGGACAGCAGCAACAATTTCAAGCCTATAAAGATTTCGATCAACTCAGCGATGAAGAACTTGAAATGATTACTTCAATGGAGATTATTCTCCCAAGATACGTATAAAAAGGATATATTATGGCAGTAGATAATGTTAGCTCAACAGCACAAACAAGTTTGACAAGCACTCCAAGTGGAGAAAATCCTAAAGCAAAATTAGGTAAAGATGATTTTTTAATGCTGCTCTTAACAGAGCTGAAATATCAAGACCCAACAGAGCCTATGGATAGTGAAAAAATTCTTTCACAGACTTCGCAATTAGCTGGACTAGAAGCTTCTGAAAATACAAACAAGGCTCTTGAAGAGCTTGCCGTATCACTAGGAGCTAGTCGTGATTTTTCTACCATAGCCGCTATTGGAAAGATGGCCGATACAGGTAGTAATGCCATTGTTTACGAGGAAGGTTCTTCGCCTAAATTTGAGCTCTATTTTTCCGAAGCAGTAGCAAGTGGCAATGTTGAAGTGCTTGATGCTGATGGAAAGGTAGTCTCAACTATACCTATTGAAAGTGCAGATAAAGGCATTAGCTCTTTTGAGTGGGATGGAAAAGATTCTTCAGGAAATCGTGTGGATGAAGGTATCTATTATATTACTGCAAAATACAGTGATACTGAGGGTGTTTCTCATGAGACGCGCGTAGGTCTCTATCCTATTGAATCAGTTCGTTTTGATGAGGGAAAAACCTTAGTGAAACTGGGCTCTTCGTATATTCCTTTTACGGATATAAAAGAAGTGACACAAGGATAAGTTATGAATCAGGCATTTTATTCAGGAGTCAGCGGTATGCAGTCACATCAGACTGGAATTGATGTGACAGCAGATAATTTAGCAAGTATCAATACTGTAGGTTTTAAAGGCTACACTACGGAGTTTTCATCAATTTTTGATGATGTTATGGGAAAAAATTCTATGAATAATAACCTCTCAGAAAGTATAGGCTATGGTAGTTATGTGACTGCTATAAGTATGGATCAGTCTCAAGGCTCACTTATGCTCACAGACTCTAGTACAGATGTAGCAATTGAAGGCAATGGCTGGTTTGGTGTAGTCACAGACCATGGAAATACTCTCTATACTCGCTCAGGTGCATTTACAACAGATGCGGATTATAATCTAGTATCACGCAATGAGGGCTTTAAAGTTCTTGGTACTATCGGTTCTAATATCCAAAATGGGGTATTGACGCAAGAGCTAAGCGAAGTGGAACTGACAGAAGTGCAGAAGCAAACTCCTTTAACTTTTCCCAAAGATCTCTACTATCCAGCCACACCTACAAGCAAGATAAATTTTTATGGAAATCTCGGCATTGAGGATGTTGATCAGCAGATGGGATCTAATGTAATTTTAGCCGATGGCGAGAAACGCGCATTAAAACTTCTTTTTTCTCAAAGTGAAAATCAGCCTACAGAAGGTACGAGCTGGGATGTCAGTGCTACTGTTGAATCACTTGATGGAAAAACAGTCTATTCAAGCGAGACAGGGAATGTTTCATTTGGAGCAACTGGGGGTTTACTTCAAAATTCTCTAGTAAGTATTGATAATGGAAATGGAAAATTGATCTCTATAGATTTAGGAACAGACCATAATGGTGTTATGTCAGTAGCAAATGAAGCGACAATATCTCATTCTGTGGATAATGGAATCAATAGAGGTGATCTTGTTGGTTATGACATCAATCGCGATGGACAGATTATAGCATCATTCTCAAATAGTCGTTCAAGTGCAGTCGGTAGTATTGCTCTTTTTCATTTTCAAAACGATCAAGGACTCGATCGTTATAGTGGAACTCATTTTGCACAAAGTTCCAATAGCGGAAAAGCAATTTTTTATAAAGACGCTAACAACAAGACTATCTTAGGCGCAAATATAATCAATCACAAGCTTGAAAGCTCTAATGTACAGATGGAAGTCGGAATGACTGAGCTCATTATCATGCAACGTGCTTACAGTGCGAATGCAAAAAGTGTCACAACAGGTGATGAACTTATACAAAAAGCTCTCAATATGGATGCCTAACGCATCCTAACACCTTCAAACAAGCCGTTATTTTTCTTAAAACAAAAGATGGAACGCATATTGCTTTATATTTTATACTTAACTATTAAAAGAAAGGATTTAAGATGTTAAAATCACTTTACTCTGGCGTTTCTGGCTTACAATCACACCAGATAGCAATGGACGTCGAATCTAACAACATTGCGAATGTCAATACTGTAGGATTTAAATATTCTCGTGCCAATTTTGCAGACCTTTTAGCACAGACAAATCAGATAGCTACCGCACCACAAGGTGCTCTTGGTGGTAAAAATGCTGTTCAAGTGGGTCTAGGAACAACAATCAACTCTGTAACACGCATACACTCTCAAGGCTCTATCCAAAATACTGATAAAAATACTGATGTTGCCATTCAAGGTGACGGTTTTTTTGTTGTGAGTTCTGATGGTGGAAATACATATAAATACTCTCGTTCGGGAGACTTTAAATTTGATGCATCTGGTAATTTCGTGGACAATAATGGCTTTATCGTGCAAGGCTGGTCCCGAGATAAAGATACAGGAAAAGTTGACTCAACCACACCTATCTCAAATATTCAGATTAAACCAGGCTTGACAACACCAGCAAATGCTTCAACAGAAGTGGTTGTAAAAGCTAATC
>Ga0256840_1003437_pt1 | contig 12778 bp, 9 predicted proteins | sample 355202metaG_FD_185969 | JGI IMG/M metagenome (GOLD analysis project Ga0256840, IMG submission 185969) | Hydrothermal vent microbial communities from Mid Atlantic Ridge, Atlantic Ocean - 355-202 | ecosystem: Environmental > Aquatic > Marine > Hydrothermal vents | place: Atlantic Ocean: Mid...
GTTTAGCTTTTTAACTCCTAAACTAGCTCATTAATTTATTAATGGCTTCAACGAGGAACTCCAAGATACATCCCCGAACTCAGATGATAATTCTACCATCGTCTTTGAGTGGAAATTAATCATACAAGCGTGTATGGAATAACTTCCCGAAATTATAACGTAGGATTTTTGTTTCAGGTGGAATGAGATCATTCCATCTGGAGCAAAAAGACAAGTTAGAAATCGGAAAGTTGTTTCATGCACGTTCCTTAAATTTTTTCAAATAAAGCAATTGATTCAACATGCCCTGTTTGAGGAAACATATCCATCACTCCCGCTTTCACTAATTTATAGCCCATTTCATTAACTAAAATACCTGCATCCCGCGCTAAGGTTGATGGGTTACAAGAAACATACATAATTAAATCAGGGTTCCAGTGCTTTAAATTATGTAATACTTCTGCTGCACCTGCTCTAGAAGGGTCTATCATCACTTTATTAAATTTTTGCCTTGCCCAAGCCTGACCACTAACATCTTTACTTAAATCGGCAACATGAAACTCAACATTTTCTAAACCATTTAATTTAGCATTTTCTTTGGCGTGATTAACCAAAGGCAGGTCACCTTCAACCCCAACAACATGCCCTGCTTTTGTCGCCATTGGCAATGTAAAGTTACCCAAACCACAAAACAAATCTAAAACACTGTCGTTTTCGTTTAAATCTAAAGCCTCAATGACTCGGGTAACCATTTTTTTGTTTATCTCATAATTAACTTGAGTAAACATCGCAGGTTTAAAATTAAACTTCACCCCTTGCTCAGGCAATTCATAAAAAGGGATAACTTCTGGTTCGCCATCGATAGGGACAATGGTATCTGGGCCTTTTGACTGCAAACACATGCTAATGCCATGCTTATGGCCAAACTCACGCATATGCTCTTTATCTTCTGTTGTAGGCGGTTCGAGCACACGAAAAGCTAATACACAATCTTCATCACCAATGGCGACTTCAATTTGCGGAATTTTATCTTTGATGGTTAAACCACCAATCATTGCAGATAAATCCATTAGTTTTTCACCCACAATAGGGTCCATCACCTTACAACTTTCTATCTCAGCCAAAAATGGATTTCTACGCTCTCTAAAACCGACTAATACACGGCCTTTTTTAGCGACATATTTAACTCCCATTCTAGCTTTTTTTCGATACCCCCAGTGAGGCCCCGTTAATGGCTCCCATATTTGAGGGACTTCAATTTTTCCAATTCTATTAAACTGCTCAACTAATAAGCCTTGTTTAATCTTAATCTGTTGTTCATCTTTTACGTGCTGAAAACTACACCCTCCACAACGACCAAAATGTTCACATTTAGGCTCCGTTCTAAGCTCAGAGTGAGTTATAAGCGTAGCCACTTTACCTTCAGCATAATCTCTTCGACTATCCGTATAAATAAATTCGACCTGCTCACCAGGCAAAGCTTCGTCAATGAAAACGACTTTACCTTCTACATGAGCAATACCCCGTCCATCATGTGCCAGAGACTCAATTGTGACTGCAACAGCAGCTTCAGGTAACTTTTTCTTTCTACTTCTTCTACGTGCCATGTTTATTTTTGTTTCCAACTGCCATTTGCAGATTGATACCACCACCCAGGTTGAGCATGACTCACCCAGCGTGTAGCAAAAGTTGATTTTATTTGTGCAAACCACTCAGGGTGTCCATTTGCATTTGCAATCGCTTGATAAAGCCTTTGCCTATCGGCATTTTCAGCGGCTAGTAATTTGTTTACTGTGTTTCTGTCTTTAAGGGGTACAGACCCTCTTGTTACCACTGAACCATCAGACTTAATTCCGATAACACCTTTAGTATAAAAGGGTTTTAAAGCGGAAAAACGACTTTTCATTTTAGCTCTTAATTGTCTTATTTCAGCTGTATTAACTGATAAATTTGCATTAGCAGCTTGAGCAGATGGAATAACAAACTCAATAGTTGCATCAATCAATCGATAAGCAAGAGGCAAAACTTTATCTAATTTAACCTGTGGATCTACTTGCTTGACATCCCCTCCACTATTTTGCTCAGATTGAATTCCATTAATAATTTCATCAGCTACCTTTTCTGCCGCTGCGGCAGGAAAATAAATATTAATGGTGACACATGCCGTTAAAAATAATGCACTCATCAATGATACAGTTCGCATACTATTCTCCTACCTTTAAAAATAAGCTCTTTATTATAACTGATCAGTTTCAATTGTTTTTATTCATTGTCCAAGCAACAAGCTAAAGCAAACCGCATCACTAATAAAGAGATTGTAAGAGGAAACAGCATAAAATGTTGTGGAAAATACAAGCTAATGCCAACACAAACCATAATTATGGCGGGGTTAAATCGTCCACTATCTGAAAGCCACTGTAACCAATTTAAAGCATCAGGGTCTATATGTTCTCGTTTTCGAATAAAAGCCAAAGAAAATAAAGCGGTAATGAATGCAAAGTAGATCGGGTATAAATAAAATACAGGGGAGCCATCTCTAAAAAAATCTGGCCAATAAGCAAACCAGACCAGTAATGCGCCCACTGCAAATAGGTCATAACGTATTAAATAACTGAATTTTTTAATTTTTTTCACAGAAGCAATAAAATTAATAGTTAATAACCCTACTCCCAAATAAAGCGAGTAATCTGATAAAAAAAGGCTCCGAATGATACCTTCATCCTTTAAAACAAAGGCCATAGATAAATTTAGAAGAATAAACAAGTACATTTTAAGGTCTCCAAATAATTTTATAAAATAACCAAACCTGAGGTTTTATCATTTATTTATAGTTCCCACGGTCTCTGTGGGAACTCATATTGGAACACTCTGCGTTCCATGACGAAGAGCGTCACAAAGCATCACTGCCATTAAGTTAAGAGATATGGCCACTTTATCTCGTCATTCCTGCACGCTCTAAGCAGGAATCTATACATTCTAAAAGGATAGATTCCCGATAAGAGAACTCGGGGATGACGTATACTTCGCGCGGTCACAGATGCGGAATTTATAAGCTGCTGATTTTTGTCGATAGCAAGGCGCTGAAACAGGCGCATAGCAAGCTACGCAACTGTTTCAGCAACGCAGCTATTGGCAAAAACTCAGCGGTTAGAAAACCGCAGTCGTGACCGCGCGAAGTATAGTAAACCTTTAACTTAATGGCAGTGACGCAAAGCATGAGAACGATTGTGAGGGTTTATTTATTGCGCACTGCCTAACCAGAGCTATCACAATTTAGTTTCCATTGCTTATCAAGCTTAAAATAGTTTCTAAATACAAAAAACTAATTCTTTCTTGCTCCAAGCGCACTAAGGATTTTTGTAATTGCTGAAATAATTTATTTTCACTCTCTGTTAAATACTTCAGCGCCTTTTGCTCAGACTTTTCAAAACTTTCAAAACCGCAGAGCACTTTAAACCGTTGTAGCGTTTGCCGATCCATCAATAGAGATTTAATATTAGGATAATAGTGTCTTAAACGGGATAAAATAGCAAAGCCATGGGTGTCTATATCACCCCAATAATATAAATCACTTTTTTGTAGACATTTAACGTCAGCCAGTAAATTAACCCCATAACCTAAACCAAAAATAACAATGGCTTTTTGGTAGTTAGGGAAGGCTAAGCCATTAATTTTATTTTCTGCGATAAATACAGTTTTAAGCGCAATATCTAAGCGTTTAAACTCATCCGTGGTGAGTGTTAAATCCGTTAAGCCATCAATAGCAAGTTCACTATCCAAAATACGTAACCGAATTAAAGGCGGGTCATATAACAACCCATAGCGACGTTCAAAGCCATGATTACTAAGACCCGTAAACTCTTTTTTATACTCTTCTGCGGTTAATATCTGCGGTAATAATTCATTTAATATACCTTTATGTTGCTCAATAAATTTACTATCAACCCCCTTAATATCCAACTGGCGAATATAACAATTGGGGTGAGGATTGTTTTTAAAATAAAGACATACATTTAATAGTTGTAACCAAACATCTGCATATTTCAGCATTTTAAAAGGATAGCGAATAATCCAGTCTGCTAATAACCCATGTTGCTGTATTGTGTGTTGAGCCAGTGTTTTAAATTGACTAAATTCAGCTGTTTTAGATAAATAATTTAGCCACACAGTTTCTGAATTAAAAACAATTGCCGTTGGAATTTGTTGTTCACCTAACTGACGATGAGTGATGAGCTTATCTACAATCAAATAGCCCTGTTTTTTGCTGTCTTGGCGAAGATCATAAATAGCTTCTTGCAGTTCACTAAAGTTATCTAATAAATGCTTGGCAGAGATATTTTTTAGGGATATTTGCAATGGAAAGTAGCTTACATTTTGTAGCCATGAGCGATAAAAATCACCCCGTTTCCAGACCTTTAAAGTGTGTTGTTTTAGATTTTTGGGTGATATTAATAGATTCAATGTATTTAATACGCTTTTTTGCTGATACTTTAGAGGGTTTGTTGGCTACAAAATAAATAGTAACCGTTCAGTCCCCCTCTTTGGAAAAGAGGGGTTAGGGGAGATTTTATTAGACAAATCCCCCTCAATCCCCCTTTTTCAAAGGGGGAGGTGAACGGTTACAATAAATAGAATCTATAGGGTGTGCTGAGAAACCAAGCGCATCAATAGCCATCGATGCGCCTCCTGCGTCGACACATCCTATAAACTGTTTTTTTATGGGGAAGCGATACCTACTTTTTATGCAAATTCTTTAAGCTGCTTTTCCTTATGGTACTCTTCAATTGTTAAATTTCGTAACATGGAGTTTTTGCCGCCTTCGTTATGCACTAAATTAACACTCTTAACATAATTTTCAATCACATGGATTTTCTGTAATGGGGTCACAATCAATAGTTGTAAATTCAATTTACTAAATAATTCCAACCCATAACGGGCTGAATCATCCGAGCCTCGACCAAAAGCTTCATCAATCATCACAAAGCGGAAACTTTTAGATTGGCTTTCACCCCATTCTAAACCGAATTGATAGGCTAATGCTGAAGCTAAAATGGTGTAAGCCAATTTTTCTTTTTGCCCACCTGATTTACCGGCTGAATCTGAATAATATTCTTTTTCCTGATCATCCTCACGCCAGCGCTCTGAGGCAGAAAATAAAAACCAGTTTCTGACATCGGTGACTTTACGTGTCCATTTTTTATCGACTTCCGTTAACCCTTCTCGTCCACTGAAACGGTCTATCAATTGTTTTACTTGATGAAATTTACTTTCATCATATAAATCATCTTCCCCCCCAAGGGTATCTGATAAACAGGCACGTAAATCTTGTTGAAAGCTTCTAATATCAAGATCCTTACTGCGTTCAGAAACCAAAGTAATGTATGTCCCTGTGTTGTAATCAATTGCATTAAGTGACAAATTGATTTTTTCTAGCTTTTCTTCAATTTCCTGGCGTTCTTTATCCAGATTGGCCTGAAACATGGCAATTTTTTGAATAGTGCCTTCTTTTAACATTTGATGGAAACGTTTTTCATGCCTAGGCAAATCTTCTTGCTCCAGCTTATCTAACATTTCACCAAATTCCAAAGCAGATTGTAATGACACATCTAAATCACGACTTTCTAGGGTATATTTGGTTTTATAAGCCAACATTTGTGACAGCACTTTATCATTTAAACGTTGAATTTTTTGGGACTCTGAATTTAATTGATTTTGTATCCATTTACGCATAACACTGCAATGATCACTGGCATTAGCAATAGTCAAAGTGACTTCGGGTAATACCGTTGGTTGCATTTGAGCTAATTTAGGAAAACTAAAGTCACGCTCTGTTGCCTCCAATTGACTCACCATCAACTGATTAACTTGCAACTGCTGCTTATCTTCTTCTATTTGGGCTTCTAATTTACCGCCCTCTTTAATCAATACACTGATTTTATCTTCCAGCACGCCCAATTGCACAATGCTTTGTTCCAGTTGTTGCTGTAGATGTTTTAAAATATCGGACTGTTGCTCAATCTGCTTTTTTTCATCCAATAACTTATCAATATTCAGGCTAACTGTTTTCCAGTCAATATCAATAAACTGTTCAATATTGAGTAAATCACGGGCTTTATCACGTTGTGAAGTTAAGGTTTTATACTGTTTATCTAGCTCTCCAAGCTTGCTCATACAGGCAAGACCCGCATTTTGAACTGATTGTAAGCTTTGTTGCAGTGCTGCGATTTTGGCCTTATTATCCCAGCCTAAAATAAAACGAGAACGATCATTAATGGCATGACGGTCATCTTTTTCATGCCGAGAGGCACTGCTTTTAACTTGACCTTGTTGACTGATGGCTTTAGGTTGCCGTCTAAAGTCTTCCAATGATTCTGCACAGTAATAATCAAAGCGGTTGGCTATTTCTTTGACCAACCAATCGTAGAATTCGCTATCATTTTTAATCCGTACTTTATGAAATAAAGAATGTGCAATAGGTGTTTCAAAACGCCCTGCTTGCTGCAGATCCACTCTAAAGTAAACCAAGCGACCTTTTAAATGGGTTTTTTCCACATAATGCGCTACTTTTTGATAATGCTGCTCTGAAACTAACAAGCTTAAACCAAAATTATGCATCACCCGTTCAATCGCCCCTTCCCAAGCTTGTTCCTTTTCATCTACTTTTAATAATTCACCAATGAAGGGTAATTCTTCTGCGGCTACGCCAATGGTTTCGGCCATTTGCTGCCGAATACGTAAATTATTGAGTGGAATATTACTTTGCCGTTTTTGTAATGAGCTAATTTCTTCCTGTAATTGCTGCTGTTGTTGCTTATGCTCATTAACTTCAATGGTGGTATCAATTTTTTGTTTATCGACTGCTGTTTGTTTTTCTTCAATCAACTTTTGTCGGTGTTCTGCCTGTAAACGATTATCCAGAAAACTATCACTATCATGGGCAGGGTCTAAATCCAGTTGATCACAAAAACTCTGATAACGTACAGCTTGCTGTTTTTTGGTTTGTTGGGTACTTTCTAGTCGACTGACTTCAAGGCTAATTTCATCTAACCGTCGCCCACCATTATCTTCAATACTTTGTTTAAGCTGGTTTTGAGCGACACGCGATTCAGTTAACTCGGTATTTTGACGATCCAATCGTTTTTGCTGTTTTTCTAACTCAATTTCTCGTTTTTCAATACGCAAATTAAGCAATTCTGTTTTATGCTGAGCAAAAAATGCATCCAAAGCTTCTCGACACCGCGTTATATCATTGTGCTGCTGTTCATTAACTTGATAACTCGCATAATCTACTAACATCGGTTTCAATAAGCTTAACTGGTCTTTAGCTTTTAAGACTGCCTCATGCGCACGGTTTAAATTCTCAAATTCACGGCAAATTGAAGTGATACGTTCTTGTACAGGCGGTGCTTCCAGCATGTGGGTGCGCACAAATTCGGTCAAATTCCCTACCGCTTTCATCGATACTGTTTGATACAGCAACTCCAAAGCTTGCTCACTTTGTATTCCTAAGCGACGGCGAAATTCTGCTGCATAGTCTTTAAAAGTATCAAATAATTGTAGCTGTGGCCTGCGCTTTAAGCATTTTTTTAAGTCTAGAATATCATTTCCAAACTGAGAAAAATGTTCAGCAATGGTTAAAGGCTCAGTACTTAAACAATAAAACCTAGCCGGCTGATTTTGGTCTTCTTTACACCAAAAAACTTGTGCAATGGTGACATGACTGTCATATCCTGGGTTATAAAAATAGCCTAATAAAACACTGTAGTTATTGTTATCCCTTAATGCGACTTGTTTTGCTGACAGATCCTCAGCATCTTTTTCACTTTTATAATGTCCGCGAACATAAGAATTAAGATTACGCTCTTTGCCTTCAGCACCTGCCGCTTTGTTATAAGTGATTTTTTGGCTAGGGACTAATAAAGTGGTTAAAGCATCCACTACGGTAGATTTACCCGAACCAATATCTCCCGTTAATAAAGCATTTTCGCCATCAGGAATAATTTTCCAGATATGCTTATCAAACGTCCCCCAGTTTAACAGTTCAAAACGTTGTAACCTAAAGCCTACCAACTTATCATCGCTGATAAATTCCATTTCAAGCTGTTGATTTTGCATGTTCTTTATAAGTTTGTAATTTTTGGTTAAAGTCCGCTGTCCAGTCTGCATCGACCAAAGCAATAATAATGCGCTGAATTTCTAAGTTTTCATTATCGTTTTTTAATTTACGTAAAAAACCTAATTCCAGCACTTTATTAATCGTGGCATTGATTGAAGCTGCTATTTGCGCTTCATTACTTTTTTCTGGCATAAACACCAGCATGGTATTGATTAGTTCATCCCTAGACACAATCACCCGTGTTTCAGCGCCAGAACTATCTGCCTCTGCCATTTTTTTACGTAATAACACGCAGAGTAAACTGATAGGATAGCTTAGTGGACGGCGGACAATTAAACGAGGTAACGGGGACTTTTCATCTTCTTCTGCAGTCGTTTGTGTTAGCCAGGCATAGCCTTCTGCATCATCAATTTCTAAGTTTAGGCCAATCACTTTTACATAGTCTAAAACTTGTGATTGTAACTCTAATAAATCATTCCATAACTGTGGCTGCTGATTTCTAAACAGGATGCCTTTGAGTAGGTGGATAATGACTGGGGAGATATTAGGTTGGTGTTCGTCGTCGGTCATATCAATTTAATTTATCTGCAAAGCAATACCGCTATTATACAAAAATAGGCTCCAGCTTGGAATAAATTCAGCTTGTGAATAGGTATTGATATAGAGACATTTATAACCGTTCACCTCCCCCTTTAAAAAAGGTCGCAATCGGCTCCTACCTAATGCGACACTACTACATCCATGTACAATGGGGGGTTGAGGGGGATTTGTCTAATAAAATCTCCTCTACCCCCTCTTTTCCAAAGAAGGAGGCTGAACGGTTTCATGCACGCTCCTAAAGGTACTGAGCAAGTATTATTGCAATGTAGCTTTGAATATTTTGTATAGGCTAAACACTCCGTCGAACTATGCAATAACAATCCAAACAAAGTGACAAATTTTGTCATATTAGGACTAATTTGATACCAAATTTATTCATATCTTGCTTAGGATTTTTTATTGACTGGCCTTGTTAAAATAAAACAAATAAACATCCCTATCACTTAGCTAGTGACTACTCCTTATATACAGGCTGTTTTTTAGATATAAAAAACCATTTTCTAGTAGTCATTAAAAAAATGGCACGATGCATGCTTTATGTTTTATTGAGATCATTCTCCATCTTAAAATTAAGCAAGGAAACAAAATTATGAAAAACATGAAAATTCAAAAAAACCAACAAGGTTTTACCTTAATCGAATTAATGATCGTGGTAGCGATCATCGGTATCCTGGCTTCGATTGCGATTCCGGCTTATCAGGATTATATGACTAGAGCTAAGTGGGCTAAAGCAATTAGCTCCGTAGCTGCAACAAAACTAGCTATTGGTGAATGTATAAATGATAACGGTGGTATAGTAGGATCATGTGACACATATACTGAATTAACTCCGTATGGGGTATCGGCATTCCCTGCTATTGATGATGTACCTGTATCAACCTCTAACGGAGTAACATCAACTAGTGCAGGAATTAAAATAATTGGAGGCCCTGGATTAGGTCTTTGTACTTTTGATTTTGAACCTACTGTAAACCTAAATTCAGGCACCATTACTTGGGTTCCCGTTGCTACAGCGAGTACAGCTACAGGAGCTGCAAACATAGCAAAATGTAGATCTTTCATTAAAGGTTCAAGTTAACTTAACATAGCTTAGTAAAAAGCCATACTCAATGAGTATGGCTTTTTTTATGCAAGCAGGTTTTACTTAAAATGTAATTATTTATGTCATTCACAATCAATATCACTTTAAAAAAAACGTATCAACACCTCCCTTTAATTTTTATTTCTCTTTATTTGATATTTGCTCCCAGTCTTAATATTCAAGCCTATGATGACAAACGGATTGCGGAGCTTTTACTAATATTCCTTATCTTATCTGCCATCATTTTAAAAACAGGGAAAACTATAATCCCAGTCTATTCCCATTTTTCAGGTATTCAAAAAACAATATTTTCAGCCTTAGCTATTTTTTTATACTTTTCAGCTTTCCTAGCTGCCGATCAAAACCATGCATTTCTTGAACTCAGCCTACTCTTTGGGCTATTCTTCACTAGCCTATCCATCGCTACACTTACCCTAAAAAATAATAAATCAATTCAATTATTGTTTTATATTTCTTTTGCTTTAGCTGCTCTTTTCTACCAAGTTACTTTTTTCACCGCTTTCCTAGCTTCATTTATAGAAAACATCCCCTTACAATGGCCAGAACCCTTTAGTGGATTTTCAAATGTACGTTTTTTTAACCAATACCAAATCTGGTCTATCCCCTTAATAGCCCAGCCCCTATTAATTTACCCCACACTAGATCGACGATTAATCAATAGCTTAAAAATCATAGCAACAGGCTGGGCAAGCTTACTTTTTGCTTCTGCAAGCCGAGGTGCTGTGGCTAGTGTTGTATTAGCTATGCTAATAACGCTATTGGTTTTTAGAAAACATGCAAAACCTTTTCTTAAACTAAACAGTTTTTTTTTAGTTGCTGGCTTTATTGGCTATTTACTTTTATTTAAACTAATCCCTTCTATAGCAGAAAATAAAGTAACCGTAGGCTGGATACCTGTGGAAAAAGCCACTAGCTTACATGGGCGTACTGAATTATGGCAATATGCCATTCAATATATTATTGAGAACCCCTTATTAGGAATAGGCCCCATGCACTATGCCTACTACCCCGGCCCCTTTCACGCCCACCCTCATAGTAGTATTTTACAATGGGCCTGTGAGATGGGAATACCCTCCACCTTACTGGTGATTTCGCTTGTATATTCTGGGTTAAGCGCATGGGTAAAAAAGTTCTATCGGCTTAGCAATACCCAAAAACTGTATATTCCATCCCATTTATGGATAGCTTTATTTTGTTCGCTTTGTTCGGGGCTAATCTACTCATTAGCAAGCGGGGTTATTGTGATGCCTCTAAGCCAAATAATGATGACCTTAATTGCCGGCTGGATGCTAGGTATTTATTATCAAGACCAACAGGCTAAACTCGTTAATCAAAAACAACAAATTGCTTTTATGTTAATTGCAGGGGCAACCTTAATAACCTTAACTTATACGGTATTACCCAGTTTATTGCCCCGCCTACTTTCTTATGACACCTTACCCTACCAAGACTACCCCACTTTTTCCCCAAGATTCTGGCAAATTGGCGGCATCCCTCATTAACCATTATTAAAGTAAAAAAGTAGGATGTGCTGACGATAGGAAGCGCATCAACGACAAGCGATGCGCTTCCTATCGTCAGCACATCCTACATCATAAACCTGCTCAGCATAATCAAGACTTTCAGCATTAATATGGCCTAGTACACCTTTTCTTTTTTTGATACTAATCTTTCCCTTGTTATTGATTAAAAGTGTTGCTATTAAACTAATATCTTTATTAGGAAGATCAATATTTTCTTTTAAATCTTGAAAAATATCATCAAATAATTTCAGCTTTTCTATTTCTTCAGGGACTAATTCTTGAGTTACCTTTTTAGCAATATATGACAAAAAAAGCGTATCTGAATCAAAGTTTAAATACCGATATAAATCTACAGTGTCACCTTTTACGGTTAATTTTCCATTGTCATCAAGATGAAAATCAACATATTTCATTATTTTCTGAGATTTTTCATTTAATACATCATAATATTTTCTTAATTCCAGCAAGATACCACTTGATAATGGAAGAGAGTATTGTTTATCAATAACCCCCATCCTATATAGCGTGTCTTGCATAATATAACGGCTAATGCGACCATTTCCATCCATGAAAGGATGTATAAAAACAAAGCTTGAGGATAAAACCGCTGCTTTGGCTATGGATGGCATATCTGATTGTAAGACTTTATTCCTGACCAAAAACCATTCATCCATTAATTCATGTGCATCTGATGGTTTAGGGGTCACATAATCAATAGATCCAATATAATTAAAACCAGAGTCGCCTAGATAATTTGGTTAATATCTGTAATCAAACTCATGATAGTGCTTTTCTTTGATAATATTCAGGGTATCAATCAGCTTTTGTTTTGTTAGCGCTTCATTATTGATGGTTTCCAGTGCAAAGATGAACTTAATCATTTTGTTTGGACTAATGCTTTCTGCTTCAATTTCATTAGAAGATTTGGTTTCTTTCGAAATTAAGTAACGAGTGGCTCTATCAAGGAATTCAACAGGATATCCTGAAACTGATTCAATAAGTAATCGCTTAAGTTCATCATCCTTTAATAGATTTTCATTTCTATGAACTAGCATGCTTAGCATGCCATTCCCCGTTAAGTTGTTATTAACACGAAACTTTTTTTCTTTTATACTGGGTGCAACATAATAGTTGTTTTTATTAACAGCATCGACATAATTACCTGTAAGCAACTTTTGTGTTTGGAGTGATTTTTTTGTTAAAAACTCATAATAAAAGCCCATCAGTCTGTTGTATTTACTATTTGGACTTAAAACTAAAGCTTTCTCAATCTCTTTATCAATATTAGGTTTCTTGAATAAGCCTGATAAGCAGCTAAGATTCAATGACTCATATTTTAGTGAAAATTTTAATTGGTCAACGACGGTGTCCTTAGGACGGTAAGATTCTGGGTAGAGATGGCATTGCACATCTTCTTTGTTGATTGAGGAAATTTTTGCGCTAAAACATTCGGTATCA
>Ga0256840_1003439_pt1 | contig 12773 bp, 13 predicted proteins | sample 355202metaG_FD_185969 | JGI IMG/M metagenome (GOLD analysis project Ga0256840, IMG submission 185969) | Hydrothermal vent microbial communities from Mid Atlantic Ridge, Atlantic Ocean - 355-202 | ecosystem: Environmental > Aquatic > Marine > Hydrothermal vents | place: Atlantic Ocean: Mid...
TAAAACTCCATGTTGCAGTAAGATTAGTTTTTGATTTCTTAGCAATGTATCAAACATTGTTGCCCATCTATCATAATGATTTGCAAAATAAACATGATGCATATTTTGCAAAGTTGAGTCAAGAGCAATATACGTCAAAAACCATTCATACGCAACATACACCTGAATGATATCTGTTTTATTTTTTATTTTAAATAAAATATAGAAAACACTCACAACTGCATAAATATATGCCTTAAAGTAATCTCTAAAAGCAAGAAGATTATGTATTGATAAGTGATTTTTATTTATTTTTTGATTAATATTTATATATGTCGTGTTATGCTTGTTCTCTAATTTATTATATAAATACTCAATTCGTCCATTTGCAATCAACACAACATGTTCATATGTATCTATTTTAGATTTCTTTGATCTCAGATTGATATCTTTAATTAATTTGATAAAAAAATAAATTGGACTAAACAAAACAAATAATATACAAATAATAGAATAAAAAAATTTATTGATATGATATTTTTGTATCAAATCGAAACTTTTAGTAGGTCTAATAGGGGTATATGAAAAACCTGTATCATAAAGTCTGTGCATTACATCGTTATCTAGACCTATTTCATTTTGAATGGCAAGATAAAAGTGGTAAAATATTTTTTTGTTAAACATTATAAAATCCTAAACTTATTATGGTTGTTAGTATTAAAAATATACTAATATTCTTCATCAATGGAATTTGTAGTAACGGCTCAATTTTCAATGTTTGTTTCCGAATGTTATAAAGGTAATATATATATGCAAATAAAGTTGCCAAAGCGGCACCTATTGTTCCAAAAAGATAAACAAACAAAACGGTTGCTACTATGTTAAAGATAGCAGCATATAAAGTTGTTTTGCTGATGATGATAGCTTGTTTATGATAAAAGAGATAGTTTGCATAGAGATAGTATAGTCCCAATAGATAGATTGCAACATATATAAAAAAAATCATAAGAATCATTTCTTCACCGTAATATCCTAATATTTGAGTATAACGTTTATCTAAAGCATAGAGTGAAATTACTATAAAAAATAATACTATTGACAGGACGGTATAATATGTTATGAGTTTATGGTCGTAATTCTCATTTTTCCATCTATCAATATTTTTTATCATATATGGTGGTATAGACAAAGCTATAGCACTGTTTATGAGCATTAAAATCAATGCAATATTATAGGCAAGGCTATAAACACCTACTTCATAGGATCCTAATGTATATTCAAGTATTAGACGATCTGAACTACTCATGATCCATTGGGATAATCCATGAGGTATGAGTAAAATACCAAAAATAAAGATGGGTTTAAATTCAAATTCAAGATGGTTAAATTTATATTGAAATAATAAATAAATGTTTGATGTAAGGGCAAATAAAGCGATTGTATATATATAGTATTGGGCTAAGATTGGTAATTCCAAATCGTATTGCCTTGCATATAAAACTACAGCCAACAAAGCTAATGTTTTAAGCAATATAATAATGAAATACAATAAAGCCCTTCCTTCCGTACGGATAAAAGTGAGACTCAGTAGCAGTAGTGCCTCAGCTGATCCAATGAAGATACTATAAAAAAACCAATTATCTTTAGCTATTAGATATACTCCCATTCCAAATATTAGAGAAATGATTGAAGAGATGAAGATGTATTTTTTTAATAGAAAAAAACCTATATGTAAATTTTGACTACCTTCACGTAATATTCCTGCAGTGCCATTTAATGATAGCATAGGGATAAGTAAATTGGAAACGATGATGATTAAACTCCATTTTCCAAACTCTTCCAATGTAAGAAATTGAGTAAGAAGTGGAAAAAAAAGTAGTATTGCTCCCTTATTTAATGCAGTACTTAGAGAATAAAGAATGAGAGATTTTTTCATATTATTTACGCATTTTCTTTTTTTAAAATAACAGTTTTTGTTACTACGAAATATATTAGTATATAAAAGAAAAGATATATAAATATTTGCCAAGGGATTAAGGTCCCTCTCATTACAGAAAATAACCTAATAAATTCTAAAATATATATAAGAGAAATTCCAATATGCCCATTTTTTGTCAAAATATATAACTTTGAAATAATATAGGCATAGATAAGTAATGGTATCCATCCAAATATAAAACCAAAAAAATTATAATAAAGTTCTGTAACAACTGGCCATTGTTGAGTGGCCTTCATTGTCTCCCAATCGTTAGGAAAATATTCTTTTGTCAACATAATACTTAAATCATAATTCACATTATTATCAATTAGTCCAATCATTTGAAGTGGTTTATTTAAAAATTGAAAAAAAGTTTTTCCAATATCCATCATATCCTTGTCGATAATCATATCATGTAAAGAATATACATTAAAATATGTCATCATATATTCTAAAAAAACTGTTGGGCTATTGTAATATCCATTAGTTCTAACATATGTACCAATAAACAACAAAGTAAAAAATAAAATGCCCAATAATGTCATTTGTTTAATATTTAATTTCATGTGAAGTAGATAAGGAAAATAAAATATAATTAGTAAAATTATAAATCTACTTTTTAATCCTTGAACATATGAAGCAAAAAATATTAATATGAAACTTAAAATAAGTACAATAAGTTTATTGGTACTTTTCAAATGAAAAAAATGTAATCCAAGTAGAAAAACAACAATATTTACTAAAAACAACATGATAAAGTTGAGTAAACCGTGACCAGACCTTCCGATTAAAAAAGTTGTTTTGTAGTTAAAAATCCAATTTTCAAGACCACCTGTCGCTTGCATCCAATAAAGTAATAGCATAAAAACCATAAAGTATAAAAATATTACAAATTTTATATGAATATAATAATCTAATTTTACTTGAGGTGTATCTTCTCTGATATAAAATCTAAAGGTAAAAAAAAGTACTAAATATAGAAAAATCATATCAAAGTATGTTTGTAAATAAAATTCATCCCATGAAACTATTCTTTCTTGAGGTAAATGATAACTTAAATCGAATATAACAAAAGTTAAGTCTATAAGGCTCGGAATGACCACATACAAAAGACTAAACGCAAAAACAATATTATTGGGATGTAAAATGTATTTAGGTGTAAATATTAAATAAGTTATTATAATAATAAAATCAATGATAATAATTTTTGAAAAAGAAGGAGCAATTGGTATCAAGCTTAAACAGAATAATAATCCTGAAACAAATAGTATGTCTCTTGGTTTAAAAGATATATTCGATTTAATGGTATTCATTTTATAGGCTAAACCCATCATCAACAATGATATTCTGTCCATTAATATACTTACTTATGTCACTAAGTAGGTATATTAAAGTACCGGATAGATCACTTTTATCCAACATACCTTTATTTAGGCATTGTTCTTTATATTTTTCTAAAAAAGGCTCGGGTTGATTATCAAATATGCCACCGGGGCTAAGCGTATTCACTCTAATATTCATACCTTTAAAATACTTTGCCATATATTTTGTAAGGTGGATGAGTCCAGATTTAATGGCTGTATACTCTACAGGTGTTGTCATGGATGTACCATCATATATTTCAAATTTTGGTGCGACAACTCCATAAATAGATGATATGTTTATGATGTTTCCATACCCTTGTGTTTGAAAATATTTGGCAAACTGTTGAGATGTTGTAAAGTACCCACCTAAGTTTAATCCTACATTTTCTACAAAATCTTCGTACTCAACATCAAAAAAGTGTCTTGCATAATTTTTATTACGAGGATAAGCATTATTCACTAAAGCATCAATTTTCCCATATGTATTATCAAGATAATCAATACAATTTTGCAGAGAGTCTTTTGATGTAATGTCTAGCTTTATAAAATCAATATTTTGTGTATTTAACTCTTGAGAGAGAGATTCCTTTACTTTCTCTCCAACATCTTCATTAATATCTGCAATAATGGCAATGCCATTTTGTTCAACCACAGCTTTAACAAACTCTTGACCGATTAATCCTGCACCACCGGTAATAACAATGACTTGATTACTTAACATCACATTCCTTCATGATAAACTCTACAAATTTATAGTCCAATTCTGTATCTATGTCTATTGACCTTTCTTCAGGCATAACATAGAGTCCTGTTTGTTCCAGAAAAAGAGATTTCTCTTTGAGTATTATATCTCTTTTCCATATATAAATAGAAGCATTCATATCATAACTTTTGGGAGCATCCTGTCTTCGTACTATAGAATCATCTAAAGTTTTTGATAAATATACTTTGCCTTTGTTATCTACTTCTACTAAGTTAAAATAAGGGCTTCTTCTGCTTGGCATAGCTGTAATCAGGTTGTCATTATTATTATCCAAAAATTGTTTAAACGACTGGGTAATATCTTCTATTGTTCTCAATGGAGCTGTAGCATCTAAATCTACGAGATAGTCAAATTTTTTATTATAATGTGTTTCACTTCTTTGAAATGCATCTTTGATGACATCCAGCTTACCGGCTGTGTCACTTGCCATTTCAGGCGAGCGTTTAAAAAAGACTTCAGCTCCATACTCTTTTGCAATAGTGGCAATATCGTCAGAATCTGTACTAATAACAATGTGGTCAAATAAACCACTTTGTTTTGCCTGTTCTATGGTATAGGCAATGAGAGGTTTACCATTGATAGGTTTAATATTTTTATTTTTAACACCCTTTGAACCACCTCTGGCACAGATAGTGCATAATATTTTATAGTCTTTCATTTACAGTTCCTTGTATTCTATAGTTTCAATCATCTCTACAATTTTAGCACCTTCATCAAAACTGCAAACATTCTTGTCTGAACCATTCAATATTGCTTCATGCATCTTAGTATAGGTATAGTTTCTATCTATGCTTTTACCTTCTATAGTTTCACTATTTGTATCTTTTCCGCCTAGCACGATAGAGTTTTTGATCATATCTGCCTCTATGGTATGGGTTTTTGTATGAATAATCAGCCTTCTCATAGGTGTTTTACTGATGTAATCCATACTGACATTGATGATAATATTACGATTAGTCACCCCAATGGCTGTAAAGATGTCATCAGAATTAATTTCCAAATCACTTATTTTTGTATTGATGGCATCTAGTTTTTTAATGTCTCCAAAAAGCCAAGTAATATAATCTAACTCATGACTCAGGTCTCGGAGTACACCACCACCTTTTTTAATGTCTGCACTATAAGAATCTCTATAATCCTGTTCCGGCCTCCAGGTAGGCAAGTATTGCCCACAAATAATATTTGCATAGTAGATGTCTTCATCTTTCAATAACTCTGTTAATTTTGTTAATACAGGGTGAAAACGTAAATTATAGGCTGTAAATATCTTATTTGTAGTCTCTATATGTTCATATACTTTGTTGTAAAGTGGTTTTTCTACGAGTATTTTTTTATTTTCTACATTTGAACAGATATATTTTAACTGTTCAAAATGTTTGACTGTTTCACTTGCAATGATAAAGTAATCATACTGATTGAGGTTAACTACATTTTCCAACTTTGAATAACATAATAAATGTGATATATTTTGTTTACTTACGATATCTATAGAAGTAATAGTTGAAAAAGTCTTTAAGATTTCAACATGTCTTTGCCCAATAGAGCCATAACCAATCAGTAATATCTTCATGATTTGACCTCGATTTTGACTAACATCTTAACTAGGTTTTTAAATATCTTTTTATCAAACAGATAATAAAATATAAGTTTGGTTTCTGTAAGTGGCGTAACTGGAGTGTTTTCTTGTATAAGAACTTTTAAGTACTTCCTATTGAGGTTCCACATGTAGAAATTATATTGTTTATATTGCCTATATTCTTTTAACTCTTGAAACAGGTTATCTCCTATTTCTCCATGAGAAAGTTTAACTTTTGAAGGTAATAGCATCAACCTCTTAGTGTCATTAAATGCCTTTTTTGCTAAACCGTTCCATACATAATATGACCTTGTTTTATAGGGGTAAACTACAAAAGTAGTATTATCCTTGATGTCGTCATTAGTTTTAAAGTTCTCAATGATAGATGCTTGATAAAAATTATCTAACATAAACTCATATTGTTGCGAAAAATTTTTAGATACCATAGTAATTACGATAAAGGATACTAAAAATAAAAATATTTTTTGTTTATATTTAAAAAATAAATGACTCAATAAAGTTATGACTGCAATAAAAAACATTGCAATAGCGGGTCCTAAAAGTAGAGCAAATCGTCCATTATTACCAATTAACACAGGAGTTTTCCCTACAGCAGCGTAAGGGAGTGTTGCAAAAATGAAAAGTACAATAGAGAGTATAAAAAGCAGTATAGTTTGTCTCCACTCTATTTTTATGTCATGTTTTAGAAAAAATGCAATAATTCCAGATACAATTAGTGCAGAGGTTACAATGTAGTTGTTTTCTACTAAAGAGATAAATAAATCTTTAGTCATGTATTGAGAGCTAATATTTATACTATGTATTATTTTTTCTATTGAGAATGATACTTTATTGTATCCATCATATAATCCATGTGGCACAAGGTAAATTGACATGTACAGAAAATAGAAAATAGGTAATAAAATAAAATCCCATCGTTTCAGCATATAAGTTTTTACAATGGTATAATTTATTTTTAAACTTTTATTATTGTCCATATAGTATAAATATAATAAAACGGAAGCATAAAAAACTAAGATGGAATTGGTACTAAAAGAAAAGAAAAAAATAGTTAAAATGATGATTTTCAATGATTTGTTAGGGAGAGGATAGTTTTTTGAAAGTAGAAAAAAAGCAAAATAAAAGAGTAGCATAGGAAAGGTGAAAACAGTCATTATAGTGTAGGTTTTAATAGCATTTATAGGAATAATAACGGATAAAAATCCTATAAATTTACTTGTACTAGTATTAAAAATTTTAGTTGAAAGTATAATTTTATATATAAAATAACCAATAAATAGATAAGCAAAAAAAGTAAATAATCTAAATGCATAAATATGGTTGAACATATTTTCAAGTATAAGATAAAAATCACCTTTTATACCAAACTTTATCATATCATATAAAATTGCCATTGTTTGACTATCCTGATTGTATGAAACCCAATCATCCCAATAAAGGCCATCATAATTCAATAAAATAAATATATTAGAAGTAGTATAAAGCAATAGATAAACTAGATTTGTCTTAGTGAGGTGGATCATTAATATTTCCTTAGATAAGTAGATTATAGTATACCGTATTAGAGTATAAAGTCTAATATTATTGTAGTATTTTTTTACTCAAAATAAATACAAAAGGTATAGTTAACATAACAACGATAAGAGGTGCCAATTCTTTAGGAATACTCCACTTTTCAATACTTACATACAATATTAAGATCCCCAATATATACTGAGCTAAATAAACCAATGGAAATAAAACCATCTTCCTCTTTGAGTTTTTTTCCTGAAATACATACTTCAAGTTAAGCCAGTAAGCAAGCCCAATGCCGAAAATATATGTAATAGTATAAGCTATTTGATAATCTAATACTAACAATAGCAAAAGATATAACAGGTACGTTATAACGGTATTCACACTGCCAACCCCCACAAACTTGATAAACTGTGTCCCAATCATTTTGTATTAAACTCTTTTTTATCCATACAGATAGACAGTTGTCTATGTTTTGTATTTTCATATGTACGCCAGGTATATGAGCCAACAATACCTAGCCCAAAAAGATTCATCGCACCGAAAAAACCTATAGTCAGAAAGGTTGCTGTATATCCTGGGACTTCTATCCAGCCCATCAGTCTTGCTATAAAAGTAGATGCTCCTGCTAAAATAAAAAAGAACATACCTAAAAAGCCTATTCGTGTAAGAAGTTTTATCGGGAAGTCTGTAAAAGAAAATACACTATCCATCATATAGTTTACTTTTTTCTTAAAAGTCCATGCTGATGTACCGTGTTCTCTTTTTAGTCTTGTGTAGTAAATGATTTTTCTGCGAAATCCCAGCCAAAATATTTGGGCTATAAGTGATGAATGGTACTCTTCTAGTCTCAAGAGCTCATCTCGAAAAGCACGATTACAGCTAAATATATCTACACCGCCCTCTGGCATTTCTGGGACAACTATCTTTTTGTACATATACCAAAAAAGTCGTGAAGACAATTGACTCATAAAAGGATCGGTTCGTGCATCTCGTGTTCCTACGATAATATCATATTCTCCTGTTTCAAGTATCTGCATTGACTCTATAATAAGCTCAGGAGGCTCTTGAAGGTCTGCTGCCATCACACCAAAATAGTTTCCTTTAGCATGTTCAAGCCCCATTCTAATGGCAGAGAAAGAACCAAAATTTCGTGAAAGTAAGAGCAGTTGTGCTCTAAGTTTTGTAGTGGGTAACTGCTCATTTAAGATGGCATACGATTGGTCAGGACTACCATCAACGACAAAGACAAATTCAACATCCCCATTTAGCTCATTTTCTATCTGTACAAGAGCTTCAAGAAGATGAGGGATATTGGCTTCGTTTTTATAAACTGGGATTATGATTGATTTCATCTTTGCCTTTCGTCGTATAGTATATAGCAATTTTTTTGCCTACCTTATTCATCGGCATTTCAATTAGCTTAAACATAACAAAGCACCAAAACAATAAAAAAAACACTATCCAATATTTACTTTCTAAGCCCATAGTATTTGTTATTTGACCGATATATGTCCATAAGAAATTATGAAACAAATAAACAGAGTAAGTTAAAAGGGATAAAGTAATAACGTGTTTGTCAATATATGGATGAAGAATAAACTTCTTATTTCTCAGTGACCAAAAAAATACAAAAACTAAAAAACCAACTAAAATAAAATTTGTTTGTTGCCAATTTTGTTGATATTGTGCTGTAAGCTTAAAACATAGGGTAAACACTAATAGAACAAATCCAATTAGGGCATATATATTTACTCTATTATGTTCATACAGATATATTGTTGAACCAATAAGTAAAAAGGGAAAGTACATAGATAAGTATGCTTTACTCCAACCGGCATTTGGGAATGGGGCAAAACAGAATAGGAAAATACTCAATAGTGAAAATACAGATAGCAACAGATACCCTTTATCTCTCAATAAAAAGCTAAAACTCAAAATAAACATTAGTATATAAAATATAATTTCAACGCGTAATGTCCATTCAACCCCCGCTAAGGCATGAGGTGCTTGAAAAAAGTCGCCCATTAGTGATATCTGTTGCAATGTTTGCATATAGTCTATAGGGGCATCTTGTAAAAGAACTTGTGTAATTATGGCAACAATCAATAAGGGATATATTCTAAATACTCTTTTTATCATAAACTCTACAGGTTTTTCTTTTTGAAGAACATGCAATATGATATATCCTGAAATCATAAAGAAGACTACCACACCAGCACCCCCCCCCGTAAACATCGAAAGAAATAGGTTTATAAAATACTGTTCTGTAATATGTGGTGTAGGTACACTCATGACAAAACTTGACATTTCTTGATAAAATTTATGTCCGACTAAAACACTAACAAAAGCAAATACTCTTAAATAGTCTAAAAATATAATTCTTTGTTTAGAATCAATACTCATTGATAATACTCACAATTTTCTTGGTATCTTCCAAACTCTGAACACCACTAATCGGTAAACTCAACACTTCATCATGTATCTGCTCACTAATAGGAAAGCTTTGTTCTTTCCACTCACTATAAGCACTTTGTTTATGTGGAGGCATAGGATAATGAATTAAAGTTTGAATACCATTTTCAAGTAAATACTTTTGCAATTGCTCTCTTCTATCTGTTCGTATGACAAAAACATGCCAAACGCTATCTGTTATAATAGTTGGTAAAATAATATTGTTATTATTGATATTTTCAAGATAATAGTTTGCTATTACTTTTCTATTTTCAATCTCTCTGTCCAAATATTTTAACTTTACTCTTAACATTGCCGCTTGTAGTTCATCCAAACGACTGTTAGTACCTTTGTAGAGGTTCTCATATTTTTTATGACTTCCATAGTTTCCTAAAGCTCTGATGGTTTGAGCCAGTTCTTCATCATTGGTAGTAACAATGCCACCATCGCCTAGCGCACCAAGATTTTTACCAGGGTAAAAGCTAAAACCACTAGCATCACCAAGGTTTCCACTTCGCTTCTCTTTGTAGTAGGCACCATGTGACTGGGCTGAGTCTTCTATGACTTTCAGGTTATGCTTTTTGGCGATAGCATTGATGGCATCCATCTCACAAGTCTGACCATATAGATGTACAGGAAGTATTGCTTTAGTTCTAGAAATGATTTTCTCTTCTATCTTTTTTTCATCAAGTACATAGGTCTCAATGTTTGGCTCAACCAATACGGGCACTAAAGCATTTTCAGATATAGCCAAAATAGAAGCGATGTAAGTATTGGAAGGGACAATCACTTCATCGCCATCGTTTAAAACACCCATCTCTTTATAGGCTCTAAGTATCAAAATAAGTGCATCAAGCCCATTGGCAACACCAATAGCATGCTTTGTATCACAATAAGCAGCAAACTCCCCTTCGAAGGCTTTATGTTCACTACCTTGAACATACCAACCGCTGTCAATTACTTTGGTACAGGCTTCTATAAGTTCTTTTCTATATTGGGCATTTATGCCTTTTAGGTCTAAAAATGGGATCATTTTATTCTTTTCCTTTACAACTATTACAAATCAGAGTATCGTCACATTTATTACCACAATGACAAACGTACCCTTTCTTTATTGCCGGGTTACCGTACCAAAGTTCTTGTGCTCCTATACTTTTTGTAACTACACTACCAGCTCCTATCATTGATGATTCACCTATAGTAACTCCCCCAACAATCGTACTATTGGCACCAATAGAAGCTCCTCTTTTTATCGTAGTTTTTAAAAACTCATTTGGATACTGTTTGCTTCGTGGTGTAAAGTCGTTCGTAAAGGTCACATTTGGACCAATGAAAACATTATCTTCAATAGTAGTGCCATCCCAAATTTGAACACCAGGTTTTATAGTTACATTATTGCCAATCACTACATCATTTTCAATGAAGACTTGAGTATTTATATTGCAATTATTTCCAATTTTTGCACCCTCTAAAACTACACAGAATTGCCAAATATTAGTGTGTTCACCTATTTTTATAGATTGTACATCGGAAAGCTTATGAATCATTTATTGACTTCTTCCAAAAATTGTTCGTAGTCTCTAATGTAATCACTATCATCATAATAAGTGTCTGCAAAGACCATCAAGATACAATCTTCTGTAAAATCATGCATTGTACCCCAAATAAGGGCATCTTGAAATAGTCCTACATTTGGCTTATTTAATATGTATGTTTTTTTATTGTGTCCATCATCCATTGTAACCTTGCATCCACCATTTACCGCAACAAGCAACTGTTTTGTCTTGTAGTGAGAATGTTGACCTCTGTGCACATCTTCTTGTGTCCCATAAATATAGAAAACACGCTTTATATCAAAAGGTACATTTTGATTTTCTTCAAAAGCAATAAGAGAACCTCTCTCATCTCCCATGACTTTAAAATTAACTATGTTGCTTATCATTTTTCATTCCTAAAGTAATGTTTGGAGGTAGATATAAGGTTAAAATACCTCATGATACTCTTGATTCGCTTTTTCATACTCTTCTAATTGACCAATATCAAGCCAGTATTCTCTCAGAAGAAAAGAAACCGTGTTTTTATTCATCTGTATTAATTTCTCGAATAGAGTTGGCATATCATAAAATTCATTGTCAGGTATGAGATCAATAGTTCCAGGATCAAGCATATAGATACCTGCACTCACAAAAAACTTATGAATAGGTTTTTCCTCTATAGATGCTATTTTACCCTCTTCGATATTGACAACTCCGTAAGGCACTTGAAAGTCATACTCTCGTACACACATCGTTGCCATAGAGTTACTGTCAAGATGAAACTCCAACATATGTTCAAAGTTTACATTGGTCAACAGGTCTCCATTCATCACAAAAAATGGTTCTTGTGGCGTATCTGTTAATAAACTCAAGGCACCTGCTGTACCCATGCGTTTTTCTTCCAAAACATATTCTATATTTGCACCAAATGTACTACCATCTTCAAAAAAATCTTGGATGATACTAGATTTATAGCCTACACACATGACAATGTTTACAAAACCATAACTCACAAACCTTTCTACTATAGTTTGCAGTATGGGTTTCCCCCCTACGGGTAGCATAGGTTTGGGAGTGTTATCTGTCAAAGGACGGAGTCTTGTACCTAGTCCACCTACCATTAAGACAACTTTATTGGGATGCACAACAGGTTTAAGTAACTCATCCAAAATGTCTACACCTATCACATGACCTTTATCATCTACAACAGGAATCTGATAGATTTTCTTGGAAGTACAAATGCTAATAATTTCTTCTTTGGTGTGGCTAGAAGTAACAACAGTAGGTTTCTTGAAGTAGATAGTCTTTATCGGGTCTTCTAGCGTCATACCCGCTAAAAAAGCTCTTCGTATGTCTCCGTCTGTTAATGTACCAAGAAGTTTATTATCTTGGCCAACAACAATGGCGAACTTTACAGCACCAATGTCGATAATCTGTAAAGCATTTTTTATGGTCGAGTTTTCTGTAAGCTTTATTTTTTCTATGTTTTTCATTTGATATCCATTTCTATATTGTAAAAGGTTTTTTTCAAAATATTATCCAGTTTTATATCTTTAAGAATGGAAATTATTTTTTGACTGACACATCC
>Ga0256840_1003440_pt1 | contig 12767 bp, 11 predicted proteins | sample 355202metaG_FD_185969 | JGI IMG/M metagenome (GOLD analysis project Ga0256840, IMG submission 185969) | Hydrothermal vent microbial communities from Mid Atlantic Ridge, Atlantic Ocean - 355-202 | ecosystem: Environmental > Aquatic > Marine > Hydrothermal vents | place: Atlantic Ocean: Mid...
CTTTAACTTTTTCACCAGGTTTTGATTCACGGTTAAATAAGGGCAAACCCTCTGGATTGAATATTTTCACCTCCGCTCCAAAGGACTCTAAAATCTTTGCTCCTTCCACGGCCAATTTACGGCTGTAGGACTCTTCACGAAGCGATCCATAAAGCACCAAGATTTTGGGGGCGTGAGGTTTGTGTTTGCCATCTCGATAATGGGCTTGGACATTTTGAGTCGTGTGATGGGGTAATTTATAATCTAACATTGTCTTCTTCTTTCCTACATTCTGTCACAACAATCAGATTGCTCGCAACATTCATTTTTTAAAAAATCAATTAACTTATCTAATTCGTGATACTGCGGCTGACAACGCAAAACACGCCCTTCTCGCTTTTGCTTGATCAAACCCACCCGCATTAAACGGGTGATATGATGCGACAAAGTAGAACCCGGCACATCCAAAGCATCTTGAATCGCCGAAACAGGCAAACCCGTCTTACCCGATTTCACCAATAAACGGTAAATTTCAAGTCGTGTAATATAGCCCAACTCCGACAATTGCGCCGCTGCTTTTTCACTATTCATAATTTTTATCGGATGTTTCATCCACCCCATTATACCCACAAAACAAATTTAATCATTATATTTCTAGAAATATAGTATTAATTAAATTCCGACATTGAAACGCGAATTAAATTGCAATCAGTTGGTGCGTATAGTAAATCTAAAAAATACGTCGTCACCTGATTACTGATAAGTTATTTTTTAGATTTGCTAGAAGTGCTAAGGGGTTGTGCTAGAATCGTGTTTTCACTACCGGGATTTGGGTATTTAACAACCTAAATTTATTTGTAACTCTACCATAGAATAAATGGATTGCATACATAAAGAGCTGAACCCCGTTATTAAGACAGGTGCTTAGTAAAATCTTCATTTCATTTAAGCTGCCAGGTTTTGCTGAATTCAGCTTACATCAAATAGAGCTTGGATTGCTTGTTTACATAAATTGTTGTGCATATTGAATGCTATGATAATTATGGAGTAGCAAATAATTAAGAGGTATATTTAATTATTTTTTATGCCTGATGCCATTGTTTCTTAGCTCTGAACCAGAGGTTGAACGGATTTTATTACTATTGCTCAAATAATTTGATAAAATGCTTGAATAGCGACATAGTTGCTTTTTAGCCCGTCTTTAAAACAACAGGGCTAAAGTCCCTGCTGATGGCTATTGTCACTGAGAAAACACATTCTTCTTTTACAAAAAAAGGCAGCTTTCGCTGCCTTTTTAAACTTAAATAAAGATATAAACTTTATCTCTTACCACTCATAACGGAAACCAACTTGAGCTTGCCATTGTGAATTAACCGTTGATGTAAATAGATTTTCATCAACAGTACTACCACCATCCCAATTTAGAATCCAACGACCTTCTGAGTCAAAGCCATCTAAAGTAGCAACATTAATACCATCAAATCGACCTGTCTTAATTATACCCCAGTTTTTATTTAGTAAATTACCTAAGTTTTTAACTGTAAAGAATAATGAAGCACGTCCAAATCCAAAACTTGGCAACTCCTGTCTTACTTTTAAATCCCACAGATTTATTCGAGGTGCTTTTTGAGAATTTCTAGTTACAGCTTGCCCTCTAGCTAAACCAGCATCAGCAATAAATGCTTCAAAGTCAGCTGTTTGAGAAGGGTCAGTTAACACATACTCACCAACTGCTGGAACATAAAACAAGTCATTGTCACGCACTCCATCACCATTGATGTCATTACCAAAAGTATAAGAATATGGTTCTCCATCTGATGAAGTCCAGATTAATCCTATATTTGTATAAGTATCACCAAAGAAATTATTATTATAGTTAAATACGAATGTAAATGCATTTTCGATTTCAAAACTTGAACGACCAACCTCTTCATCATTAGGATTAAACGAAGGACGATTATTCCAATTTGAAATAGCTCTTGAAGAAGTCAATGTACTTAACTCAGAAGTGCTGGTATGCGTATAAGAAGCCTTCATAAAAACATGTTCAGTCGTCTTTTCTAAACTAATTGTAGCGCGTTTAATATCTCCTCGACCTGAATTAGTTGCCAATAAAACATCATTGAAATCACGATTTCTGTTAAATCTTGCAGAACTCCTTCCACCAACATCATTCAATGGGTCTTCATGATAAGACAAACGTCCATCAGGCAAAGTACCTGTTGGCGTTCCTAAATTAAGGTGTTGGTAAAAAATTGCATCTTGTTGTTTAGTATACTCGTATTCAAAACCAGCAATTAACCCATACCAAGGTAATTCCATATCTAATGCAATATTAGACTTAACTACTGTAGGTAATACAAAGTCAGGATCTAATACATCAACGTCCTGTACAGGTCTTCCTCCTGAAGGTATTGGCTGATTAGCTCCATCTGGATTAAATGGTACAGAACCATCAAAAAACTGGAATGTTGCAACATTTCCACCAGGATTTGTAAATGGATTTGACAACCATACATTTGGTGAACCCCCACTAAATACACCAATACCACCGCGTATTTGCATCATTAGTTCATCACTCATATCATAGTTAAATCCTACTCTTGGCTGAAGAACACCCTTACCAATCACACCATCATTTCTAAAGCCAAATGCATCAGTAAAATCTTGGTTAAATAACGGGTTATCATTTGTGCTTGGTGCATCATAACGTAATCCATATTGAATGGTTAAATCATCATTCACTATCCAATTATCTTGAAGAAAAATACCATTACCTGTCCAAGCCCAATCAGCTGAAGGGTAACGATTTGCTGGATCCGATCCAATTCTAAATCTATATCTGCCAACATTTTGATTTCTAAAATCTTCTATACTGTCAAAACGATAATTGCCATAAGAATCAAAGACAAATGTGTTAAAAATATCATGCTTCTGAATATCTACACCAACTTTAATTGTATGATCTCCAACAAAGTAGTTACCTTCTAAATAAAAGGTATCATCCGTTTGAGATAAGGAGTTGGCATGTCTAAATCTTTCGCGTCCAAAAAAGATACTATCACGACTATTTCCATCTATGCCTCTAATTTCTACTTGTGGCAGATTTGAAAGTGGCCCACCACCTAACCCAAGAGGGGCTTTGTCAAATTCTGTACGAGAAATACGCAACTCTGTACTAAAATTATCAGACCAGTCACTATAAAAATTTAATGCATAAGAATCTTTTTGAAAATTATTTACATACCAATATGAACTAAATGAAGCATCTCCGCCTCCAAAACCAGGCAACCTGGGGTCATTGTCTTCATTAGTATTATAGGTAAATGCTAGTCTGTGGTTATCATTAATTAACCAATCCAATTTAACTAATATATTTTCTTTTGTTAAGTCCAATTGACCAGGAGCAGAAGCTGTTCCTATATCAATACCATAAATATCTCTCGCGATATTAGCAACTTCTTGCAAATTTGCATCTGATACAAAAGTCTCATTTGCCACTCTTGTTCTCGAAGTGTTTTCATAACCGATAAAAAAGAATAATTTATCTTTTATAATGGGTCCACCTACTGTTAAACTGTATTGCTCATTTGTAAACTCATTTAAATTGCGCGTATAACTTTCATTTCCGTATTGCAAATTTACTGAACCTGCAAATTCATTTGTACCACTTTTAGTTACAGCATTAATACTAGCACCTGTAAAGTTTGACAAGGTTACATCATAAGGAGACAACTGCACATTAAGTTGATCCAAAGTGTCAATATTAAATGGTTGCCCAATTCCTGCAAAACCAGCCGCTTCAAGTCCAAATGGATCGCCTGCATTAACACCATCAATAGTGAAACTGTTAGCCTTACTATTTACACCTGAAACAGAAATTCCTTCACCAAAGTCTCGAATATTAATTCTAGAATCAATTTTTAGGAAATCCTGTACATTTCGTGAAATTGTTGGCATATTTTTTAAGGTATCAGAATCAATTGATACACCAGACCCCATAGAATCAGCATTAAACACTGAATTGGTAACGGATCCAAATACAACCACTTCTTCTAAGTCTAAAGAATCCGCAGCAATAGCCACATCAACGGACTTAACATCACCAAGCGTTAGGTAGATATCTTCTTGTTTACCTGAAGCATAACCGTCACTACTTACTGAGACGGTATAAGGACCACCGACACGTAAACCACGTGCTTGGTAATTACCTTCACTATTCGTTGTTAATGTTTTAGTTGCGCCTGTTGTCGTATTTTTGATGACAACTGTAGCGCCAGCTAAAGCATTTCCTTCAGAATCAACTACCGTACCACGAATGGCTGAAGCTGTATTCTGTGCGTAAGATACGCTCACGGCTAACAGACTCATCAGTAATGAGATGGCTAACCATGTTATTCGCTTATTATTTTTCATATTAAAAGCACCCTTTCTTTAGTTAAATTTAAGTTAAGTTAAAAATCTTCATGAAACGCAATGTGAATATCCTAATCCCGTTTCAAATCTTTCGTATTTTCGCATACGTGGGCGTATCGTAAAAGAGTTTTGTGAAAGTTTCGTTAAATATCAAAACAATTCTATAATTTTTAGCTTAATTAGGCGATACTATCGTTTTAAAAAGTCATTTTATCAAATAAAACCATTATGTTTAGACCTCTTGCTTTGCTCATCATCTTCTCTTCATGCTCTTTGGCAGCTACTCTAAAATCAGGCCCAATGCTCGGGCACACCGCTTTGCGAGGAGCCAATATTTGGCTAGAAACTACTGAGCCAACCAAAATAAAAATAAAATACTGGCAAAAAGGCAACAAAAAACATACCCAACAGTTAACTGCCAAAACAACGGCTGATGTCTATAATATGCACACGTTTAAATTATTGGGCTTGGAGCCTAATTTGACTTACCATTATCAACTTTGGGTTGACAATAAACCGATACAAAAGCGAGGGGAATTTTTCACCTTTAAAACCCAAGATTTATGGATGTGGCATCACGATGCACCTGATTTTTCTGTGTTAACAGGCTCGTGTAATTTTGAAAACGAAGAAGCACACGATAGGGCTGGCACGCCTTATGGCGGCGGTTTTGAGATATTTGACACCATTGCCAAGCAAGACGCCGATATGATGCTGTGGTTGGGTGATAACTGGTATTATCGCGAAGTGGACTTTGATGCCGAACAAAACATGATTTACCGTGCCAGCAAAGATAAAGGACGAGATTTTTTACAACCTATCTTTCGTAAATTTCCCAACTATGCCATTTGGGATGACCATGATTTTGGCCCTGACAACAGTGGCGGATATTTTATTCACAAACAAAAAAGTCTCGATATTTTTAAAAATATTTGGGCAAACCCTAGTTATGGTATGCCTGAAATATCTGGAACTTTTACAAAAGTGCGTTTTAATGATGTTGATTTCTTTTTGTTAGATGACCGATACCACCGCAGCAATGAAAACCTTCCCGATGGACCTGACAAGGCTATGTACGGGAAAGAACAAATGCTTTGGCTAAAAAACCAATTAGTCGCATCTCGTCAACCGTTTAAATTTATTGTCGGTGGCAATCAAATGCTTAATGATTACCACAAATGGGAAGGTTGGGACAAATACCGTTTTGAGCGCGATGCCTTTTTAAAGTGGTTGGATGATGCAAAAATAGAAGGGGTTGTTTTCTTAAGTGGCGATAAACACCATACCGAAATGCTTAAAATTCCTCGCAAAGATGCTTATCCGTTATATGAACTCACCTGCTCTCCATTTACTGCTGGAACTCATGAAAAATGGTTGGATGATGAACGCAAGAAACCCAGTTTAATGCAAGACACTCTTGTTGGCGTGAAGAACTTTTGTAAATTAAATTTTACTGGCAAAAACAAAGAACGTGTTTTAACCATTGAATCTTACGATATAGATGGCAAAAAACTGTGGTCAAAAGCCTTTAGCCAAGCAGATTTAACTTATCCAAAAGATGGCAAATAACTCAGAAAACCTAACAAGTAACGAACAAACAAGTGTTCGTTACTTAAATTTATTTAGAGTTCTGCTGAGCTTCTTTTTCTTTTCTATTATTTTTAAAAAAGTTGGGGGAGTTGTTGGGGTTTCTTATACCTCTGATATTACTCGATTGATTGCTGCCCTGTATTTAAGTTTGTCCATTCTTATTTGGGTGGCTTCACTTTTCACAAAAAAGCATTCTCTCTTTATCGCTCTATTTGCTTTAGTATTAGATTTACCGTTTATTTTATCCTTAACTCTGTTGTTCAATGGCTTGGAAAACGGTTGGGTTTTACTTCCCGCTATAACAATTGGCTCTTTTTCAATCCTCAACCACAAATCCTTTTCCATCTTTGCCATGCCATTATTGGCAACAGCTTTATTACTGTCTTTGCCTTACTTTTTAGAGTTGGATTTCGATCACATTCATTTATCCACCATCTTTTTCTATGCCTTAATATATTTTGGCATTGCGTTCGTTGGTATTCGTCAATCACAAGCTTACAATTTATCTTTATTATTGACTCAAAGGCAAAAAAAGAAGATAACCAATCTTTCTAAAATTAATGAATTAATCATTGATCAAATGAATTCAGGGGTGGTTGTGTTTGATCGTGAATATAATATTGCACACATTAATAAAATTGCCCAAGAAATTATTCGCTCACAAACGGACAAAAAACTACCTATGCCCTTAATCAAGTCCGTTGTTGCTAATTCTAAAGGTAGAAATGAGTTTAAAATCACCTTATTTGGCGATGATTTGTTGGTCAAACTGGTTACTCTCCAAGAGCAGTCACACACGCGTCTTTTAATTTTAGATCAGCAGTCACAACTGAATAAAAAATCACAACAAATTGAACTCGCCAACCTTGGGCAACTTTCAGCCACCATAGCCCATGAAATAAGAAACCCCTTAGCAGCCATCTATTCGGCCTCAGAATTGCTTAAAGAGTCGAATAAAATCACCAGTGAAGATAAAGAGCTCACTGACATAATTATCCACCAAGTTAAACGTTCTAACCGCATTATCGAAGACATTTTGATGATGTCAAAAAATCATGTTGCTGATAAAAAAACCATTGATATTTGTCATAAAATAACAGCTTTTAAGCAACATTACATTCAACAAAACGGCATAGAAAAGAATCAACTAATGCTGGATTTCAGGGTGCAAAAAGCGTGGATTAAATTTGACAACTCACACCTTTCGCAATTGCTTTGGAACCTAACAGAAAACGCCCTTAAACACGGTGATGAAAACATTGTCGTAATTAAAGTCACGCAAGAGGAGCATTATATCCTTGTCGACTTTCTAAACCGATGTGATGCATTTGATGCCATTGTTGAAGAGAGTTTATTCACCCCATTTTTCACCACTCATACTCAAGGAACAGGGTTGGGGTTGTTTATTTGCCGAGAAATGTGTAAATCCAATAATGCCAAGTTAGAATATTTAAGAAAAGAGCCTTTTCATGTGTTTAGGCTGCACTTACCAAGGGTGAATTAACAACTCTCTTGGAATTGAACCAATTCAAATCGCACCGTATGAGCTTGTTCTAAAGCTTCTGGTTTTGAGATATTAACACGAATGGAAAACACATTTTCATTTATCAACACGCGCTTAGCAATGGCTTGAGCTAAGGCTTCTAACAAATGAAACCTCGATTCTTTAACAAACTCATAAATATCTAAACATATCTTATGGTAATCTAAGGCATGGTCAATGTTGTCTGATTCACACGCTTGAGAAGCATCGTACTGTAATTCTAAATCAATCAGAATAGCTTGTTTATTAATTCTTTCCTGAGCATAAACACCTATAATTGCATCAACAGCAATTTGTTCAATAATTATTTTTTCCATACCTTATCTATAACTTGGGTAATCCAGAAGTCAACAGCCAACGCTTTAACTCTTCGTTGTATTGCCACGATTGGTGGTCATAAATCGTTTTGGTTCGATTAGTGTGTATGTTATAGAGTTGAATTTCGACATCTTGCAGAATTTCATTTTCTGATGAACCAGGTGTAATGGGTGAGGCTGAATAACGGCTAACCTTAAACTGCTTTAACTTTTCAAGCTCAAATCGTGTTGGCACAATGGCTTTGTTTTTGGGGTCTAAAAAACGCAAGGCTGCATCATAATTTGCCCACCTGATGGATGCTGCATACTTATACAAGGTATCGTCTAAACTGCGTTTTTTTGTCGATTTACTGCTGCCACATGAGCTTAACGAAAAAACCAGCACTACAGAGAGGAAGAATATTTTTTTCATGGTTATACCTTTTTTTGAGGAATTATGACATATTTTGCTTTCATTGTACTAAATACCACGTTTTCTGCATTAACTAGCTTAATTTCACAGCCAACACGCTGGTGTTTCCCTTTATTTACCTTTTCTTTTATGTAAGAAAAGTCATAAACTTCATTAAATACGGCAATAATGGTTAAATCTTGGTGCATTGCCTTATTCCAGTGTGTTTCATTTTTATGGATAACAATGTCAGCTTCAATAGCGTTTCTATTGCAGGTCAGTTTAATGAGCGACCAAGCAGAAATTATCATTAAAGCGGAACTACTGCCACCAAAAACACTGCCCTTGTCGTTAATATTTGGCGTCAAAGGTGCCTGTACGATTAATTGATCGTTATTAAAGTCAACTATCTTCATCGACATATCCCGAGTTAAAGGGATGTCCTTATATAATTGTTGCTGGAATGTTTTTAACATGAAACTATTCAGAAAGTACTAAGGGATTTGGGATTAATTAATCTGTGGCACTGTGTGGAATCAACAATTTAAAGGAACTTAAATAACTGGATCTGCTTTTTGTGGCTTTGTTTTTTGAATCTTTTTTGTTGGTGTTATCAGTTGTCGCTTTTTCTGAGCTCATTGGCAACTTCTCCGAATCATCTGAGGCAAAACCATCGCAACTTCCAATATCTTGGGCGTAAGAATTTACGGCAAGAAACATCAGAAGCAAGACAAATATTTTCAAATAGAACTTAATCATTGTATAATTCTAGCAACAACGACTACTGTCGTAAACGAATTTAAAAATAAATAGCCGTATTTTTACTAAATTTACTAAAAAACACCAAGTTTAATGCAAAAAACTAATTTCACCCAATCGCCATGGCTTACTGACTTTTGTAACAATTTACGAATTTTTACTTCTATTGTGGTGCTACAAATTGCTGTTTTTATTTATTCTTTTGGCTTTTTGTCATTTGATTTTGAATACCTGCGAAAACTATCCGTATTAACCTTATTGACCCAACTTGTTGGCATTATTATCCTTATTACCCTGTGTAAATTACGTTCATTTTTTAATAAATTAGGTGTTGCCGCGGGGGTATTAATCTTAACCCTTCTGATTATAATTATTACCACTGTTTTGGCTCAACTCATTGGCTATTTAGATTTACAACTCACTTTTAACTTATTTGATGACCAAAACGCAGTTAACTTTATAAACTTTAAACTAACTATCGCTTCGATTATCATTTGTTTGGCGTTAATTCGGTACTTTTATATCCAAGATCAATACAATCAACAAATTCAATCGCTATCAGAGGCACGAATCGGCGCTCTTCAAGCCAGAATTAAACCGCATTTTTTGTTTAATAGCCTTAATTCTATTGCTTCTCTTATATCTATTGATGCGCAGCGAGCAGAAAAAGCTGTCACCGACTTCTCAAGTCTCATGCGTCGAACTTTTACTTACAAAGATCAAACCATCTCAGTTGCGGAAGAACTCAAATGGATTGAACAATATTTAGCTATTGAGAAATTGCGACTGGATGAACGCCTTGATTTTGACATTTTTTGCGAAAAATCCTGTGAAAACCAAATGATTCCAACCTTATCTATTCAACCCTTAGTCGAAAATGCTATTATTCACGGTATCCAACCTTTAGAAGAAGGCGGGTTAATTACAATAAAGATACATTCACATAAGTCTATGTTAAAAATAACTGTTACCAATCCTTACATCACACGAACCAATTCAAACTCAAATGGCATGGCTCTTGTTAATATTAGGGAACGCCTTAAGCTGCAATATTCCACAAAAGCCATGTTAACAACCAAAGGCCACAAGGGTGAATTTGTGGCAACAATTCAGTTGCCCTTATGAATTTTTTAATTGTCGATGATGAACCTCTTGCACGGCTTCGCTTGCAAAAGTTGTTAGAACACTTGGGGTATTCGAATATAATTACGGCTTCAAATGGTGTCAAAGCCATTGAAGCTGTCAGACAAAATCACCCACATGTTATCTTTCTTGATATAGAAATGCCAGTTCTTACGGGCATTGAAGCGGCTCCAAAAATCAAACAATTATCACCCGAGTCTGCTCTGATTTTTTGCACAGCATACGATGATTTTGCCATAAAAGCCTTTGATTTATCCGCAAGTGATTATTTACTTAAGCCCGTTTCACAAGAACGGCTAAAACAAGCCTTGGATAAAATCATTCCAACCGACAACACTCCTTCAATTTCCTTTAGTTACGGTAAGGATTTAGTGAGCTTAAGCATTGATGATATTTATTATTTTATTTCAGAAGATAAAACCACTTATATGTATTGCAGTCTTGGTATGGTTGTTATTGAGCATTCATTAGTGTCCTTGGAGTCTGTTTTGGGTGAACGTGTTGTTCGCATTAACCGAAACGCCTTAGTCAATAAAACAGAGGTTTGTGGAATTCAGATAAAAGAGTCAAAACCTTTTATTAATTTATTGAATTGTGAGCAACAACCCCAAATTAGTCGAAGAAACCTAAGCAAAATCAAAAAACTCATCAAAGAGAATAAATAATTCAATGACAAAAGAAATAACAACAATAACCATTGCCACGCGTGAATCTCCTCTTGCCCTGTGGCAAGCCAAATTTACTGCGGATTTAATTGAAAAAACCTTTCCATACATCAAAACCAAGCTGTTGCCGATGACCACTCGAGGCGATAAAATACTCAATGTTACATTGGATAAAATTGGTGGTAAAGGCTTGTTTTTAAAAGAGCTAGAACAGGCCATGCTTGCCAGAGAGGCAGATATTGCAGTGCATTCCATGAAAGATGTGCCCGCTGCTATGCCTGATGAGTTTACTATTTGCAGTATTTTTACACGCCATGATGCCAGCGATGCTTTTGTTTCCAACACCTACAAATCCATTGATGAACTGTCATATAATGCCGTGGTTGGCACTTCCAGTTTACGCCGCCAATCACAACTTTTATCCTTGCGTCCAGATTTACAAGTCAAAGCCTTGCGAGGCAATGTGCAAACACGTTTAAAGAAACTTGATAACGGCGAATACGATGCTATTATTTTAGCAACAGCGGGATTAGAGCGCATGAAAATGGATGATCGCATTGCCGCAAAGATGTATCCGCCAAACTGGTTGCCAGCCGTTGGGCAAGGTGCCGTTGGTGTTGAATGTTTGAGTACTCGGACTGATTTAATTGAACTGTTTTCTCAACTGAATGATAAAAATACGGCACAATGCATCTGTGCCGAACGCGCCATGAATAAAGAGCTAGAAGGCAGTTGTTCATCGGCTATTGGCGCATCAGCGATCTTCGACGGTGATACCATCAAGATGCAGGCACTAGTTGCCCATCCTGATGGTTCAAAAATCATACGGGTTGAAGATGAAAGCAATGACCCTGTGTTCTTAGGGAAAAATATCGCCCAAGCCCTTTTTGCAAAAGGCGCACAAGAAATTTTAGATTTGGCTCATGACTGAAACCACCATTCTTAACACTCGACCGGAGTTATCCAGCCAGCGTACCGCTCAGATTTTCGAAAACAATGGTTTTTCAGTGATTAACTTACCCTGTATAGCAATAACCGCGACCAACAACCCCAATGAAGTCATTGCCAAACTCAATAAAATTTCGGCAAATGACACCCTCATTTTCACCAGTCAACATGCGGTAACTTTTGCTTATCAACTCTACCCACAGTTAAAATTAATAAAAGAAAACACCGTTATAACTGTTGGAACCAAAACCGCAGAAATTTTAGAGCAACATAGCCACGCAGATATTTGGGTGCCCGAAAAACAAAATTCTCAAGGTGTTATTGAATTATTACAAAATTTAAAAGACATCAAAAGCATCACGCTCATTACTGCAATGAACGGACGTGAAGAAATTCAAGAGTTTGCAGATTCTCACTCCATTGAATTACAACAAATTAACGTTTATCAAAGACAGTTGCCACAAGTCAATTATGATATTTTCAAACAGATAGAACAAACGAATCAGCTTGTCATCTTAGCCACTAGCATCACTACACTCACAAATCTCAAACAGCTTGTACCTAAAGCACTATGGCAATTACTAAAAAATCAAACAATTGCCTGCGCCTCACAACGCATTGCTCAAGAAGCCCTAGCACAAGGCTTCAAGAACATCATCAACACACAGACCGCCAATCCAGAAAAAATTGCACAGCTATTTTAAGCTTATGCGTGCTTGTATACACGTTCTGTGGCAAGCAGAATGCCATGCTCCCTATCGGGTTTGCTGCTCACTCCTCATTGGGGCATCGACTTCAGTCGATGAAAAAAGCTAAAAGAAACTTAAGGTTCAATACTTTTTGAGATGCAAGTTTAGTTGAAGCTAACCGTACTAAACCAATGGACTAAAGAGAGTGTGAAAGTATTCACATTTCAACCCTCTAAATCTAACTGGATTTCTATTTTTCATTTTATTTTCAATCATTTACAAATATTCGCTTTAATATTGATATTTTTGTGTATTATTAAGTGTTTC